>Ga0325411_1003459_pt1 | contig 17816 bp, 5 predicted proteins | sample PopdelMetagenome_13_FD_206181 | JGI IMG/M metagenome (GOLD analysis project Ga0325411, IMG submission 206181) | Populus deltoides microbial communities from Bellville, Georgia, United States - Xylem-PdIQD-R4 | ecosystem: Host-associated > Plants > Phyllosphere > Stem > Wood/Secondary xylem...
AAATATATTAAAATATTTTTTATTAAGAAAAAAAAGATTAGGAAAAAAAATAATGATTAAGAAAAAAGAGGGATCAAAATAAAAATAAAAGTTTAAATCCTTCTCTATATCAACATGAAAAGGGGAGTGGGCAATAAATCACATATACACAAAAAGATTAAAAAAATACATGAAAGAGAGAAACTAAAAACTCTTTTCTTCACACACATAACCCTAGCCTCCATGGTTTCCCCTTCTTCTCACCAAGCTGCGCAACTACACAATCACACCAATAGCTCTATCGCTAGTAAATAAGTGGTGGCATGACACGATAACAGTACCCCTTAATAGACCACAAATGTTTTTCCCTATCTCTTTGTCAGACAATTATGCAACAACCTTTCTCGCTTCTATGCGACCACCATCTTACCTTTCTCCTTCAACAGCCATCAACAACCTTGATCTCCCTCTCCTCCACCACCCTTGATTGCCCTTCCAATCATAACCCTTTTTTCCTCGTAAACCTAATAAAAAAAACCTAAGAGAAGGCAATCCGAAAACATACCCAAATAACCCAGAAATCATAGGATCATTAAACCTTAAAAACCCAACTTTTTTTTTTTTGTTGTTTTATAGGTTTTAGTATTGTGTGTTTATAACACATGCTGCTCACAAATTCCAGCAACTCTCCAGCGCGTGAGGTGTGTAGTAACTCTATAATGATTACTTTTTTTGTTTTAACATATAAAAAATGTGAAAATTTCCAAGAAAAATGTGTTCTCGATGCAATTCATTCGATCAATTCAAGTCGTGATTTCTAACCTTTTCGGTTATTATTTTAATGACTTTTCATTGGAAATCAATTTTGACCCCGAATTTAATTATTTTTTTATTATTTTAAAAAATAGAAAAAAAATACAAAAATATTAAAAATTTCAATGAAAATGCATTCTCGATGCAATTTGGCCAATTCACGATTATTTTGTAATTTTTAACCTTTTTGATGAGTTTTTATCGTAATTCATTTTTAACCAATGTTTCAACCACTTTTCTTATTATTTTTATAAATTATAAAAAAATTAAAAAAAAAATACAAAAAGTTTCAAGAAAATTGCGTTCTCAATGCAATTAGACTAACAACCATTTTATGATTCTTAACCCTTTTTTTTAATCATTTTCATGTTAATGAATTTGTGGAGGTTAAAATATCAAGAAAGGAAAAGGACTTTGATAGAGCAAACATCATTCTTCTTCTTCTTCTTCTTCTTCTTCTTCTTCTTTGTGTCTACAACAAAATTGAGAAACCTTTCCCTTTGTTCCCTTATGTTCTTTTCACTCGACCAAACAAGTCCTAAAAACACACATTGCCCCCAAGTTTTTAGGTACAAAAGAAGCAAAAAAGAAAACCCTCTCAGCCTCATTTTTACTGTCAATATTACACAAAAATATTAAGAATAAACCTTGTTCATGTTGCCATTTTTGTTTATGGTTGCAAACTTGACACATACATGTAAAAAATGCATCCTTACACCCTCTTTTTATATGTTTCACATCATACAAGGAAATGAATGCTTACACCAATTGTTTTGTTACAAGAAAAAGCCATAGAATGATAACCCTTGTGTTCTATTTTGCAACTGAAAGTTTAAGCCAAAATAACACCATATTGTACTTCATTACATCTAAAAGAAAACCTTCTAAAACTCATTTGAAGCTACCAAATTTGGCCTAATTTGTTACACTATATGTGTTGTCTTTACCCTCCATTTACAACTATAAAAGCACACTTTTCACACCCAAAATTGATGATAAAAGAACATATAACAGATGTTGTCCATCATGCCATAAAAATAGCCATCATTTTTTTTTATGGTTGTAACAACACAACCCATTTATCATATTTTATAGCTGCCAAACCAAGCCAAAAGAAAACATCAATGCGTGTCCTTCAAAATCTTTTTTTTGGTAAGTTTGTCCTTCAAAATCAATTATAATAGAACCCTAGGAAAGACTTCTCAAAACCATGGACCACACTGTAAAGAGAAGATGAAAAGGCTTGGGTGGAATTATTGTAGAAAGAGAGATGGATGAATGAGATTATTATGGAGAAATCAAAGGCCAAGATTGAATGTTGAAGGAGTTGCTCTAGGTTCTTCCTTAAGGCTTATAAAAGAAGGCTAAAATGTTGGAAAAGGAACTGGATGGAGAAGGAGGAAAAAAAAAGAAAAAAGAAAGTTGAAACAAAAATACAAATAGTGAAAATAGAAAAAAAATGAGAGAAGAAATATAAAATGGAAACAAAAAAAGCTCGAAAAATAGGGTCCATATTGACAACAGAAAAAACAAGTAGTAGCAGGGGAAGAAAAAAAAGGTTAAAACGAGAGAGAGAGAGAGATAAACACCGACAAAGTTCTGATTGAGAAGAGGTAATTTGGTCTAGTCAAACTAAAAAACTATTTAGTTTTTTGGTTCTAACTTGAGTTAAACACCTTAGTTTCAAGAATTCTTTGTCTTGATAAAAAGCTAAGACATAAGGTTAAAACTTTTAAGAGGAGTTCAAAATCCATTTCTTCCATTTTGAAGATCGAAACAAAGCAGAAATAGAAAAGTCCAAATCTATTTAGAAGCTCATTACATCCCAAATCCGGTTTCATTTTTCTAGTTTGTGGATTCCAATTTTTTTTTTTTTTTAAATATGATAATCATATGTTTAATAAACTTGAACCTTTGTCGTTTTGTTATTATCTTCCATATATATATATATAGGGAATAAAAAATAAGTTGATGAGTTTTCTTCATATTGGCAATGTTTGAAAATTTATTTTTAATTTGTTAGGTTGATCCATATTGGCAATGTTTGGTTAATTTGTTAGGTTGTTTTTAATTTGTTTGGTTTTTAAAATTAAAATGAAATTAAAAATTCTTTGATGATTTTTTGATGAGTTTTCATCAAGATTTTATCGTTTTTATTAAGTTTCATTTAAGCTTTTTAAAAGGCTAGTTCAATGAGTCTTCTAATTTTAGGAATCGACGTAAACCTAACACTTGATTTTTAAATTTAAAATGAACATAAAAATGTGTCCATGTGTTTTTGTCAAGTTTTGCTTAAGATTTTTAAAGTGTTAGGTTGATGAGTATTCTATTTTTATGAACCAACATAGACATAAGGTTTAGTTTTTATACTTAAAAGAGCTTAAAAATGCATTGCTGAGTTTTCATCAAGTTTTGTTTAAGCTTTTTAAATGATTAGATCAACAAGTCTCCTAATTTTAGGACCAACATGGATCTAATGCATGTTTTTAGAACTTAAAAATAGTCTAAAAGAGGTTTTTTTAAAAAGTTTCATTTAATCTTTTTAAATCGTTAGGTTGACAAGTCTTCTAGTTTTAGGGATCAACATGGACCTAATGCTTGGTTTTTTAACCTAAAAAGAGCTCCAAAAAATACATCAACAAGTTTTTGTCAAGATTTCATCAAGCTCATTTACACTTTTTAAATGAATAGGTAGATGAGTCGTCTAATTTAAGGACCGACGTAAGCCTAACGGGATGTCTTTTATAAAAAAAATCATTGAGTTGTGAGATTTATGATCTAGGATTTAATGCTAATTAGATAAAAAAAATCAATCAATAATAAATGATTTGCCAATAAGCTCAAAAAATAATTTGGACAATAAATGGCATGCATATAACAAATTTAAGGGAAAACAAGTAGCTAAGGTAAATTTTTTCTAGAAAGGTTGTGTAAATGATGATGACTTTAGAACCAACGTATATTTTAGAATTCTTAGTATCCTTAAAGTTCTAGATGGTGACTCTATTTTCCATAATTTCCCTTTAATTTTGGAGGTTCCATTTTACATTAGGATTGGCAAAGTGCTCAGGGAGACATTTCCCAACCTTATTTCACCATTTTTTGGTTAATTCTAGTAGTCCTTAGAGGTCGATTTCAAACCCCAACACATTAATTTACGCTAAATGATTTGTAATTGTGATAATTTATTTGTGATGATTTGATGTGGAGTGTTTGTGAATTTGATTTATGTGGATGTCGTGTTAATTTTCTATGTGAATGATTTTGCTCCAATGATTATTCGAGTATTATTTTATCGTTGAATCTGTTGGTATCAATTTCTGTGCGTAGATGATGGATGTCTTATATGTCAATATGGTGAGTTTAATTTAAGTGGAGAGGGTAGATTTTTTTATGTAGGGTTAGTTTATTTTATTCTATTTGATGAATTTTCTAAAACAAACGGTAGGAATATTTTCACATGTATAAAAGTTTGATTTTTATATTCATCTATGTCCTTGTTTTCTTTGCCAAAGATCTATTTTCTTATATAATAAAAATAAATAAATAATGGTCTTTATTTTCTATGTATTTGTTATGGTAGTGTATATGCCATGTAACTAATCAGCTGGTTACACGTGGCGTGACATTGATTTTATTCAAGTAAACATATTTAATTTTTAATAAAAGCTTTATTTATCTTCAATATTCATCAAATATTTGATTAATAAATCTAATATTTAATTAATGAATTTAGAATAAAGATAAAATTCTAATGCCAAAAATATTTTGTCAAGAAAATTATAAAGTTATTATAATTATAAGATTCTCATTATATCAAAGTATTGTTCATAAAATATTTCTAGTCAATTCTCATTACATCAAACAATAATTAGAGCTATTAAGACTAATACATATTATATTTTTTTCTTTATGAAAGGAAGTATCTATTCTCATAAGCTGAGGTATGAAGAATACCTAAAACTAGTATGAAGATGTTTGCTAGATGACATTTACACTAAACTAACTTGCATGAGAATTCCATATGAAGAGATCACTTGTGTCTATAAAAAGACTCATGTGACAGTAATATAAATGATTTTTAAACTTGAAATCACTAAGTTATCTTATATAGTAAATGTTATGTTTTGATTTTGCTACATGTTTTCCTAATTATGGTAATAAATAAGCAGATATTAGGTATAACATGAACTATATAAAGGTATTTGAGTAATAAAGAGATGATTCATTATCCTAGGTAAATTAAGAAAAATGTTTCAGTTGTTCTCAAATAATATTGATTCTAAATCCTTTTGCAATGTGAAATGAGATTTGAAAATAGTTTCAAATCTTATTCAAAGAATCAATAATCATAGTGTTGAGAACAAAAATGATTTGACATGGTAGACACATGAGATATGATAATGTCTAAATTAAAATATTGTTGATGAAGGGATAATATCACACTGATAAACTAGTCATTTAAAGGTTAAGTCAAACTACTTTGACTTTTCTAATATTTAGATGATCATGATAGGCTACTAGATATTGTACTTAATCTTCAAATATAAATCAATTAATTGTTGAATTGATAATAAATTAATTTGTTTAATTTACTTAATCCAATTTTATTTAGGATTACGATTTATGTTTGGATTAACTTATTAGAAAATCTAATGGGCCACACACATAAAAATTATTGTTTAGAAATTAAAATGAGATGATTAATCAAGTGTGACTTAATCATAATTAAGTTTTAGAAATTAAGGACTAGTGTTTAATTTATACAGAGAATTACAATTCAAGACCTGAAAATTCAAGTAGGGACTTGATTGAATAAATTTCTAAAATTATCCTAAAATGATATATGTGATATTATTTAGGGAGCAAATTGATATTTTACCACTTATAGAGTTTTCAGGTTTCCCTATAAAAGGAATGCTATACCTCTTATTTTTTTGTGAGTATAGTAAAATATAGAAAACATCTGAAAAACATAAAAGAAATGTGTTAGCACTAAAAATGTAACAATCCCTCTATCATAAAAAAGTTTAAGAGATTTCTTATTGGTGGTTGTGTGAATTATTATTAGATACCAGATACTTGGATGATTTGTGATTTGCAACAACTAAGCCTTGAAGCAATTATTCAAAGCTAAATAGAACATCCGATCTTCAAGTAATCCTTACATAAATCTTAACCAACTTTAAATTTGTCTAACAAGAGCTTTGAGACTAAAAAAAATAATTATATTTATCATTTTCGCTGTGTATATATGTATCTCTCAAGAAACCTAACAGGTCAACACTCTATGATTTTAAAATTTATTTTCGTGAGTTAAGGAGCATCTTAACAATATAGTTTCGATTCCTATTTTTATCATACAATAATCTATTATCCTATCGATAAAGTTACCTTCAAGACGACAATATTTTATAAAATAAAAAAAATACAATGTTCTTTTATGCTGTGTCTGTATTTTTTCCATGCGTGAGATTGCATGCTAGGAATTTTTCGAGTCTCGTTATATATTCCTCCTTATCGTGATAAGTAGATTTGGGCATGGTCAATATGATTCTGTCAAGGCCTATTAAGTGCAAATGGTCTTAGTGCCTATTTTAAACATAACCAAAGTAAATGGATTAAAAGATCAACTCAATATTCATCATCCTCTCGAGTTCAACGTTCATGTTCTAAAAATAAGGATCGTGATTTGTTGCCGAGCCCATATCTCAGTTCATTGTCTTAGGTTTTAGCAGTTTACCATGTCAATTTAAGTCAACAATTAGTATCTAAGAATTATATTTGATCACAAAATACAAATTCGAAACAACTTTTTTATTTTTATATTTAATTCGTGGAGATGCTGCTGCAATTGTAGCTGTTACAGTGAAGAGACACTAACAGATTCTATATACAAGAGGTGTGATTGTTATCTTTCCCTTTGTCCTCCACTTCGAATAAGAAATCCACAAATGACTACTTTTCTTGGCCCCATGGCACCGAGCAAGCTGAGCTGCTCCACCTGCACATTGCATAGCAGAAATTGACAAGTAATCGGCATGGACTCAAGTTTTCAAATCAAAGGAAAGAAGTCGCCGAGAAAGTAGAAAGATTGAAAGCTAAGGTTATCCTTATCTCCACGTGCGAGTGGAACCTTGGATCAAATAAAGCTAGACCGTCATCAAAGAACATTGCCGGACGGTCACACTTCAGGCCATTCAACAAAATTGAAAATTCTACAGAGTCCCACTTTTTACAGTGGAACTTCAAGCGCGTCAAAAATAGAGAGACTTGCTTATTTTCGCATTTCTTATTTCAATTTTTAGGCTTTCAGTTTCAAGCTCGTATTCAACCACGACTTCTTAGGCTTTTGAACCTAGAATTTCCAGTCTTAAAATTAAATTGTATTAAGGGCTTTTGGTCCACTCGGTATATTAAAATATTTTTTTAATTTTTATTTTTTTAATTTTTAATTTTTAATTTTTTTTAATATGTCAAAACGATCTGAAAATATTAAATAAAAAATTAAATTTTAATAAATTTTTATCTGGACCGCACTCCTAAACTATTTTTTAATATCTATCATAAATTTTGCGGTTTATTCAGCCAACCATCTGAATATGAACCGGTTATGTGAATACACCGCTTTTTCCAAGCTAATTCAAGATCAGTTTTTAAAATAAGAATTTTTATTATCATTGTTGCTGTTGTTGTCCATGAACCCCCTTGAGGTATTACCGTTGCCGTTGTGAATTTCAACTTTATGGACCCTTTAGCTTCCCGTGTCGAATTAGCCTTGAACAATGTCAGGACCTGTGCTGAAAAAAAAAAAACTATTTAAAAAACAAAAGGAGGAAAAAGAAAAGAAAAGGAAAAAAATACCCCTCACCGCCCTCCCACAGCTTGTGCGACGACGACTCTATATTTGCAAAATTCCTACTGCCTATCCATTGTTCTAATCACTCCAACACAAAATATAAGTTGAATTTTACATAGTGATGTACGTGGCCACTGTTTTTGGCTCTTTCCACCGAGGAATTCTACCCCCAAAACAATTTTCATGGGCCAAATTGGCATATTTTTTTAAAATTAGCATATTTTTTAAAATTTTAGTTAAAAAACATTTTTTTAAAAAAATTTGGTGAAATAACACATTTTTATTTTATCACGCTTTAAAAACACGATATTTATTAAATATCACTATTTCTAAACATTATAAGATAGGTGTTACGCTTCAAAATAGTGACACTTTCACATTGTTGCATTTCAGAAGCGCGACAAAGTAAAACTCAAATTATTTGGCTCAACCGGTCTATCAATTAATCTAGTTATATGATACAATCGATTGATTCACACAAAAACCATAATTTTATAAACTTTTTCTTCTAAATATATTTTATCATCTCAAAAGTTATTGTCCACATACTAATTGTTCTCTGTTTTTCAATGCCAGATAAGTAGTCGGACTTGCGATAATAAATGATTCTGAGCAGTCAGGTGTGGGTCTGCTATAATTAAATGAGGATCTGCCTCAAACAAATTATATAGATGACTTAGCAAGTGCATTTATGAACTAGTAGGACAGGTATAAACTCAAGAAGAGATCCCGTCACGTCAAGCAGAATAATAGCTCAAATGACCATAATTTTTGATCTGGCTTTTGAACTATGCTTAATTTTTTACATGAATTTTTAGAGGCTGTTTTTCTTAGATTTTAAAAATCTTGTCCCCAAATCTTGATTTTGACAATTTTATGATTTTCCTAATAAACTAGTCAATCAGTTAATTATAAATTTAAATAAAGGTGGCAATTGAAGTGGCGACAACAATTTCTAAAAATATACTATTTCATTTAAACTACTTACTTATATGTCATTTCTTATTTATTTGGGTTTTACATGCGAATTGTCTAATTTATCCGCCAAATTACAACAAAGTCGATATAGTAGGTCTACAAGTCAAGTCTGATCTAAATAATCTAATAGTAGCAATTCTAAAATTGAAGCTGGTTTCTGCAATCAATCCTCCGAGAGCAGGATCTAAGATACCGTATCTTGTACTCTGACATTAAATAAAGACTTAGGCAAAGGCTTCTCATAACTTAGAAGCTAACTCTAGGCCAGGCTCATATGCATCAGGCAGGGCAAAGTATGCATCCACCATGTCTTCGGGTACTTGTTCCAAACAAGGCGGATACCGCTGCATGTGTATTATTTAAAAAAAAAAATTAGTCCATGACCAGTCAAAGGTTTAGTTCATCATAAATTCTCAGTCGAAGGATAAAGAAGATACCTTTGGTGGAAAGCATTTATCAACTAATCTTGCTCGAACTCCCTAATCAAGCATGCATGGTTCAGATGAAAATATTCGTTTATTATGAAACTCCAGGATAAGTGGGCTATTTGAAAGAAGAATCTCGATTTTACCTCGCAGAAGTCATTGGAGATCTGTCTAGAAATTGCTCGAAGAGTCATCCGATACTCGCGATCAAGACATTGTTCAAGTGTCCGAAATCTGCCTTCTCGTATCTATCAAAGTAGATAAACCAAGCTATTAGAGCAAGAGGAAGACAAGTAGAGTAGATTAAGTGATTAACCAGAGCCGTTTTAAGCGAAGTGCTGCTTGAGCAATGACTCAGAACTTACAGATCTCAGGGAAACCTTCAAGCTCAGAGGCGGAGCTTCTCTTAGTTTTCGAACTGTTGAAATGCACCAGTCATCTTTCGTTCTGGCTGCTTCACTTTCCTGAGAAATGTTGTTGAAATGCACTCATTATTCTAATACACTGAAGTAGAGAACAAGTAAGTTCCCGACCTATAGGACTTGGAAAGGTGAGTTTAAACACAAGGACACCGAAGCACACTTAATTTCCAATTTCAGTTTCAGCACATAATTAAAATGTGAAACTGAAAACTGGTGACCATTACCAAACCTTTTTTCAAGTTAAGATAATCACGGCTGGCTCTTCAATTGGCGGTCCAATTATACTCTTGCCCCTCAATAAAATAAAAACACCATGAGCATCTAGCAACTTAGCAGTTGGTGTAATTTGTTTAGTTTATGAACGAGAATCATTTCTCACTAAAGATAGCAAAAATGAATTAGAGCACGGGAACTGTTGTGCCTCTTCTTGAACTGTCACTCTTTTCCCACATTGAACCATCACCCTGGCTTTGCATTGATATAAAACCTATTGTAGATTCTTTCTGGGAAAAGAAATCTTACCAGGGAGTCAACAATTTCCTCGACTGTGGCATGACCAAAACATTTATTTAGCGTATTCATCCTGAACATAGCAGATACAAAGTAAATTGGACCATATAAATACCATACCAAAAATCCAAAAACAAAAGGTGAAACTTCAAGCAAGTAGAGTTTTGAAGGACGAATACAAACAGTCTCTACTTTCTAATCTCTATTCTAAACACAAAAAAAGGCATGCATCCCTTGGGAAGGATGAACATTCATAATCAAAGCTTGGCGGCAGCAGATCTTTAATTGCATACAGACCAGAATTCTGGATCCCATCTCTGTTTTTCGTTTTTTGTGTGGGTGTGCGTTGGGAGGGGGGTGTCAGACAAAAACTACCTAGGAAGCCAAGCCGGACTTCTGCACGGCACTGCTTGAGAAAATTTATAGGCATATTAATTATTAACTATATAATTTCAGTCAGTTGCCGATTCTAAGTATATGAGATATCATCTTGAGTCTATGCATATGCTTTCAATTCTCCCTCGTATCAAAAGATGCTGTAAGAATCTGTTTTGTTGTCTTTAAAAGATGTTCAAGTTTTCTACGTAGCATTGCTGCATTGGTAACTGTATCTCAATATCTAAAAAAAAATTAAAATGAAAAAAAATAAACATTTTTTTATTGTGTTTTAACTGAGTTTTTCAAGGACTGATTGAGTTGAAATTCGGGTTTTTTTACCGAGTCACATTTAATCAATTTTCTTATTATTTTTATTGACAACCGGCCTAGTCTATATCTGAGGTTGCTTTAGTCACGAGCTAACCTATCAGGTAAGGATGGGTTTTAAAATAGTTAAGTGTGAGTAAATCTCGTTCTCAAAGTCTATACAAACAATGGTAAATTTACGATGGAGGCGGGTTAAAAAAAAATATGATAATTCTAAATGGTCAATTGTAGATCCATCACAAAGAGATTATGCAAAAAGCTTAGCATACTTATTTATGAACTAATGAGACAGAGTAAGCCGAAGAAGAGGCATATGAATGCCAAACCAACATTTTTTTTTACTGTGCTACAGCATAAGTTATTATTTTTCAATCTTAAAAAAAATATAAAGATTTTAGGAAGTAAAAAATATAATGTATACCGGTTGAAACATTTTTGAAATATTTAAATGCTGACATATTAGACTGTAATTTTTTTAAAAAAAATATTGAGATAGATCGACTAAGTTCAACCATGATTAACATGCGAAACTTACAAAAAATAAAATAAAAAGGCTAGTTATAATAAATCAAATATCAAAGTCCGAAAGTGAAAAAAAATAAATTTTAAAAAGGCCTAAACACAACCACCAACTTTTTTTAATTATTATTGATGTTATTTAAAAGATCAAATTACCCTTAAGACCAAATGATTATAACAAAAAAAAAACCAATATGATATTATGAATAAGCCCATGAAGTCAAGTTTTAAATATTTTGATTTTAAGGGCAATATAGTAATTTTAAAAACTGAAATTTAAAAAAAAAAACACCATTACACCTGAGTATAGTGTTGTTTTGCTTTTAAAGACATTCCAATAACTTAACTATGCAAAAAAAGTTGTAAAAAGACTATAATAACCTCTTTCATTTAAAAAAAAACATATAATCCATGGTAACTAAAGGAGGGCAATTGTGAAATTTTGAAAGGACATAAATGTAAATTTCAATCCACATTAATTGACTTAGGCGGATCTTCACTCTTCAGTAAAGTTTTGAGAATTTTTTTGAGAATTTTGATTTATAAAACAATAAAGTCATTACATTGTGTTGAAAAGGTGAAATATCAAAAAAGCTTCTATATCATAGTTAAGTGTTTTTTTTTTCTTTTAAGAGCAATCAAGTAATTTAGCTATATAAATAAATAGAGAAGAAAACCAAGATGCTTTTAATCAATCCAAGAATGACTAATAAATCTGGTAAAAAGATTTATTTATCCCTCAAAGCTAGTTTAATAATTTTTATTAATAAAAAAAAGATATAATTTTATCGTTTTAATCCATAATAAATTATGCTTTGTCTATAATGGTTTTCTCACAAAGTTTAAGTTGTAAAAATAAAACTGCCATAATTTTCGATCCAATTAATGGATGAGGGTCAAATTTTATGAACTGATTATACATGCTCAATTTTGTAGGAGGCTTGCTGGCTATAACTGGCCGTGCTTAAGAAAATCCATAAATTAGATCATGAAGATGTGTTTGGTTCAATCGTTCGTTGAAGTACAGATTAGGGTTCTTATGTATAAAATCTTTTCGCATCAATTCTGTCATTCTTTCTTTCTATCTTTTGTTTTTCTGTCTGCGTCACTTTATCAGTTAAGTTGAATAACTCCCACTGTTCTATATCTGACTTTCAAGATTATAGACATGCCTCTGCATTTTTCTGTGACATTCCAATGCATATCTGGGTAAGCCATTTCTTTTTCTGCTCCTCATTTTTCTTATGATCTGTAATCTATAGTTGTTCTTCACTTCTTCTGGAAGCCTATGAAATGTATAAATTGGAATAATCCCGAAAGGAATAGAAAACCAGTGGGACAACGATGCATATACATGCAGTGTCCTCAAAGTCTATATTTGCGTGTGTGCTCTACGATATTGGCTTACCTGTGTAGAACACTTCTTTCGCTCGGATTTGCAGTCTGGCCAAATCTAGTTAAAGAAGTTTCCATGACAGAAAAATCTTTTGCAGCTAATTTACCAAGCTGCTCTTCAATGAGAGGGACACTCTGTTAAGAAGACGAAGATTTGATATCATTTGACTAAAATAGATAGAAGAAACCTATAATAAGAAAAACATAGAGGAAGTACAAACTGCATTGGGTGAATAATGGGTAGCTAGCCCGCAAGCAAGCATTTCTTCTCCACTAAGCTTATCTCCAGTTAGACCTAGATATTCCCCTGTAGAAATCCCCCAAATAAAGGGGCAAAGAATATAATTTTTTAGGCATTAGCAAACAGCAGGGAGAAATTTACCATGAAAACATGGCAACCATCTCTTTTGGACAATGAATGCTAGGGAAAGGAGATACGCATCAAAGCAACTAAAAAGCCTGCAAGAAGATGCTGCATGTGATGATTCGAGCTGTACGAGTTAATTGGTAAGCATGAAAAAAGTACATATCACATCAGTTTAGTAAAAGCAGCTAGAGAACTTGCCTAAGCATCCAGGTAGGCGTGAAAGATAATAGGAAGCGCCAGCATCAGGATGGAGGCCAATAAGAACTTCAGGAGTGGCAAAAACCTGCAGTTTTTGCTGAGAATGTGATATCAACTTGGGGGGAATTTTACTCAGATTGAAGAACTAAAATCTTATGAAATGAACTGAAGTTCTGAAGAATATAAACTATGACACCCTAAGTTTCTGGCTTTCAAATGAAACTCAAATTATGCGCATGCCATTCTTTACATTAGAGTGGAAAAAAGAAAAAAGTAATTTGATTAGATCACACCATATGCGTAACAAGAAATTGTCAAGTTCAAAACTATAGAAACTATACATATCTTCAGACAAACCAAGAAAGGAAAAAACAGGATAAAGGAAAGTGAGAGACGATAAATATTATAGAAGATTTACTGAGACGTTACAGTTTTATCAGTAGCAATACGAAATGACCCATGGACTGAAATCCCAGCTCCTCCACCCATTGTAATGCCATCCAATATAGCAACCTACATACATAGACACCCATTTTGAGCAGAGGAAAGATTCAGTTCTCAAACCAAAAACAACCAAAGCCGAAGACATGTCATGCTGAATTGCTGCGACATGACTTCTGGAACTAGAACCCCTCCAGCCTTCTCTCATCTCTGCCTCTCCATTTCCTACTATCTCCACAATGGCATTCTCTTATTAACAAGCCACACCTTCCACTTGATAAATAGAAGAAAAGAAAGAAATTAATGGTTGTTTTTCAAGCCAAATCCATCCATTGTCAATGGAGAGCGAGTTAATAGTTATGGACCTATCTTTCTCCTACAAGATTTTCTAGACGATCCAAGTTTGTGCCATATATTACTTAATGGTTCCACTTTCCTCGATGAAAGAAAATATTAATTAGTAAAACTTACTCCCCCTAGCTTCCCACCCATATTAATCAGATACCCTTTTAGAATGAGACATTTTTCAAACTCAAACTCTATAAAGGGAGAGCTTGAACCGAGGACCTTCTTGCAAACAAATGTATAAAGCTCATCATCATTAGACCACAGCCCTGCTAGTACTAAGTGACTTTGTTGATTAAGCTAATTAGCACTCACTACCTGTTGAAATTAGTAAACTGGGGAAAACACTACTGCATTGGCTGGTTTTGTAAGAAGAACAAGAGTATGAGCGATGGGGACAAAAACTGCCTGCTGTATAGATTTTTAACGTCTTTTTTTCTTTATTTCGTTTTAGGAGGCCAAACTTTCTCAGCGTGCTATATCGGAATGGGTACATGTGAGTGACAAGGCCGAGCTTGTTTGGAGTGGTGAACCGGTGTACTATTTTAATTTTTTATAAAGTAATATTTTAAACTTTTTAAAATTATGATAAACTAACCTAAGATAATGTTATTGTTTGAGAATAATGGATAATGTTATTCCCAACATATCCATTCTTGTTCTTGTTCCATTATTAATGAATCAGTCATTTAACACCTGTTTAGGTTATTGAGACTTTACAGAATCAAATCCCAAAATATATATTTTAACATGTTGAGATTTTATGTTAGTGCGTATGGGTATATTTTAACCCTTCCCAGACTCATTAAGTACCCTCTTTTTAGGTTAATTAAATAGCCATTAAAAACCCATTGAAACAAGTAACAATGAAAAATATATATTTTAACACGTCGTGGTTTAATTAAAAAAATAACTGGAGGACTAGAATGTGTCTGCAAGAATATACAGTGACCCAAAAAAATCTTACAATGAACATCAAGTGAAAAACCATTTTTTAACGAGGTATGTGCAGGCTAAATTTCTGGGTTCCGGTTTGGGGACAAGTTCTCCACAGGTATTGGCCGGAAAGTGCGAAACATATTTTAAAGGGTAGGGTATTGCGTTGGCTTAAGAGCCCGGAACTCGAACCTGTTGCCATGCTTTGAAAAAATTAAACACAGTGTAATGATCATAGAAGAAATCTAGGAGAAGACTCACATGCGGTTTCAAATATGTGCTTAAAAGGTACACGAAGCTGTAAAATGTCCTGAAACAGTCTTTACATTCTTCAATTTTCCCTGTAGATAGCAGCAAAACAAATAATGGAAAGATGGCCAACAGTTAGCAGCAGGTGCCAATTATGACTCTGAAACATGGAGAGGTATGAAAGTCTTGGAAGAGGCAACAACTTTTGTCTTTGGATTAATTATGCAAGAGAATAATCCATGGTCATAACTTAGTTTATGAGCTCGCTATACGTTCATAATCAGTATTGATCAGGAAAAGAAAATACGTGGATGGTGGTAGGTAGTAAAAAAAATTATTTTTTTATTTTTTTAATTAATATTTTTTTAGTATTTTTATATTGATGATGTATTTTAATGATGTATTAATATTAAAAATGATTTTTTAAAAATAAAAAATAAAAAAAAACATATTATTTTAATATATTTTAAAATAAAAATTACTTTAAAAAAGTATTTCCAACCAAGTATTAGTGCAAGTGTGTTCAATAACCTTAAAAATAGTCTTGATTTTATATCGAAATTAATTTTTTTAATCAATTGTACCGTCATATTTTTTAAAAGTTCTCAATTAAGAACTTCCATCCATTTTTAAAACTTTTAATTTACATTTTCATCTAAAATATACTCTATCTTTTTATTTATTATTAAAACAGCATCATTTTACAGGAGATTTAACATTCTTTGTTTAGAGTTCTAACACACAGATTTTTAATGGAGAAATCAAAATAGTTTGATGATAAAATTAATATAAAAATAGCTTGGATGCAAAATTGATAATACTCTTAAGAATCTGGTAATGTATTTGAAGTTTGCTAAAACAAAATCGCCAAACCGTTATTCACCTTCATTGATTAACCGATATAGTCTAACAACATCTCCACCAGCACAAAATGCTCTGCCATTTCCCTACAGGAAGCTCAAAACGCTGTGGTTGAGGGGCTGAGGGGTTGCGGTGAAGCAGAATACACAGTTTCGTAAAACCAAAACTGAAAAACAAATGCTTACCTTCAGCACAATAAAATCAACGAGGGGATCGTTTGCCCAGGACTCGTACAGTTTAGTAAGCCGATGTCCCTGATAATTTATAGCATCAAAAACCCAAATGTAGCCATTTTCTCTAGCGAGCATCAGCTAGTTGCAAGAATTCACTTGCCCGAAACGTATAGAATTGGGGGGGAACTACATGTTTATGAACCCAATAAAGACGATAGAATTTATAGGATCATGAATAAACAAGAATTGCAGGAGTGTTGAATGAAAATGACTGCATAATCATACCATTGTAGTGGTAAGAGCATTCAGGACATTGGGTCTATTAAGGATTACAACTCTTGAGTTTGTTCCTTTCTCAACCAGCACCTGAAAGAACAAGGAGAAGTCACCTGATTAAAACGCATCGTGTAGACGTACGTCTATACATCAATAAGGGTGCGATTCTTGAAAAGTCACCGAATTTTCAAGATCTTCACAGCTATTTGTAGCACTGTTGAGTGATGAGGAAAGGGTCCTTCTAAGAAAGGAAAACGGAGTAGTCTTGTTTAAAGCACTCTACAGGACTTTGAAACTCTGCTGCATCTTTTGTTCTCTGTTATGAACTCTTTGGAGGCTTCCTGTGGCTGCGTCATATTGTTACAATTTTACCGACACATTCTTATATAGCATTGAAGGTATTCTGTTGGTAGACTAGAGGGAAGCCAGCATTGCATTACACTTACGTAATAGTGTTGTTGCATCGATTCATGCGTGTCATCACAATTTATTGTTTCTCTTTCCAATCTGGTTTTTTTACAAAATATAATATTGAGTTCTTCCAAAATTTGTTTGTGGGGGCCAAGATTTGTTATAACAAATCTTGGTTAGAGTCTACGAGGAGTTTGATATTGTAATAGGTGGTCGTTATAAAAGGTATTTTTATAAAAATATATATATATTTGATTAAAATTTAATTAAAATTGAGGTTGAATAAAAAATAGTTTAATATATTTTGTTAAAATAATGATTTTCAAATTGAGATTATAAAATAATTAAAAATATATATATTAATATTAATGGTTTTTAATTTAAATATTATAGATTTAACTACTCTTATTATATTATAAAATAAATAATATTGATATATTTTTTATTGTTCGATCAAATTCTGCAAATGCTATATCATCAAGTGATCTCCTTCTAATTTTTTGAATAAAACACAATTAAAAATAAAAATAAAAATTGAATTTTTTTAACTGGATCGGATCCGGCAAGAATAAAATTGGAATTATGATCAAATTCTGTAAATGTTACGCCATCAAGCGATCTCCTTTTAATTTTTCAAATAAAATACAATTAAAAAAATTACTAGATGAGATCCGATTCAATACATTTAATTTTAAATCGGATTCGATCCGGCCGGAACAATGATGAAAAAAGTCAAGCGTTTTTCCCTTATGTTAACACCCCCTCCGCTCCCCTGCACCAAGATATTATATGCCTCTCTTTATCTCTTCTCTTCCGTTAACCATACCTCACGTTCAGGTTCATAGTGGATAAAGTGCAGCAGAGATTGAATGGGTGGAAAGCGCAGCAAGAGAATTCACTGCTTTTGTGCCAACCTTATCGCCTAGAAGCTAAAAGGAATCAATCTAAAAGGGG
>Ga0325411_1003461_pt1 | contig 17813 bp, 6 predicted proteins | sample PopdelMetagenome_13_FD_206181 | JGI IMG/M metagenome (GOLD analysis project Ga0325411, IMG submission 206181) | Populus deltoides microbial communities from Bellville, Georgia, United States - Xylem-PdIQD-R4 | ecosystem: Host-associated > Plants > Phyllosphere > Stem > Wood/Secondary xylem...
ACAGCCCGAACAGCCCCTGAGACTCATAAATCATCAACGAAATGCTGTCACGGGTGATGGATGGATTTGAGAGCCCAAACAACCCCTAGGGTGTCAAAAATCATAAACGAACCGCTGTGACTGGTGACGCATGGATTCGACAACCCAAACAGCCCTTAGGGACTCAGAAATCATCAACGAACTACTGTCACGGGTGACGCATGGATTCGACAGCCCGAACAACACCTAGGGACTCGTAAATCATCAACGAACTACTGTCACGGGTGACGCATGGATTCGACAGCCCGAACAACCCCTAGGGACTCCTAAATCATCAACGAAATGCTGTCACGGGTGATTGATGGATTCAACAGCCCAAACAACCCCTAGGGTGTCAAAAATCATAAACGAACTGCATTGACCGGTGACGCACGGATTCGACAGCCCAAACAGCCCTTAGGGACTCGGAAATCATCAAGGAACAGCTGTCACGTGCGACAGTTGCATTCGACAGCCCAAACAGCCCCTAGGGACTCATAAATCATCAACGAAATGCTGTCACGGGTGACGCATGGATTCGACAGCCTGAACAGCCCCTGGGGACTCATAAATCATCAACGAAATGCTGTCACGGGTGATGGATGGATTCGACAACCCAAACAGCCCCAAGGGACTCAGAAATCATCAATGAACACTAGTGAATGGTGACGCATGAATTCGACAGCCCGAACGGCCTCTTGGGACTCATAAATCATCAACGAAATGCTTCAAGGGTGACGCATGGATTCGACAACTTGAACAGCCGCTAGGGACTCATAAATCATCAACAAAATGTTGTCACGGGTGATGGATGTATTCGACAGCCCAAACAACCCCTTGGGTCTCAAAAATTATAAACGACCTGTTGTGACTGACACATAGATTCGATAGCCCAAACAGCCCTTAGAGACATAGAAATCATCAACGAACTGCTGTCACGTGCGACAGTTGCATTCGACAGCCCAATGAGCCCCTAAGGACACCTAAATCATCCACGAACTACTGTCACGGGTGACGCATGGATTCGACAGCCAAACAGCCACTAGGGACTAATAAATCATCAACGAACTGCTGTCACGGGTGACACATCGATTCGACAGCCCCAACAGCACCTAGGGACTCATAAATCATCAACGAAATGCTGCCACGGGTGATGGATGATTTCGACAACCCAAACAGCCCCTAGGGACTCATAAGTCATCAACGAAATGTTGTCACCGGTGAAACATGGATTCGATAGCCCAAACAGCCCCTAGGGACTCATAAATCATCAACGAAATGCTGTCACGGGTGATGGATGGAGTCGATAGCCCAAACTGCCCTTAGGAACTCAGAAATCATCAATGAACACCTGTCACAGGTGATAGTTGGATTCAACAACCCAAACAGCCCCTAGGGACTCATAAATCATCAACGAAATGCTGTCACGGGTGACGCATTTATTCGACAGCCTGAACAGCCCCTAGGGACTCATAAATCATCAACCAAATGCTGTCACGGGTGATGGATGGATTCGACAGCCCAAACAGCCCCTAGGGACTCGTACGTCATCAACGAAATGCTGTCACCGGTGAAGCATGGATTCGACAGCCCGAACATCCCCTAAGGACTCATAAATCATCAATGAACACCTGTGAATGGTGACGCATGAATTCGACATCCAGAACAGCCCCTAGGGACTCAGAAATCATCAAGGAACAGCTGTCACATGCGACAGTTGCATTCAACAGCCCAAAATGCCTTTAGGGACTCATAAATCATCAACGAAATGCTGTCACGGGTGACGCATGGATTCGACAGCCTGAACAGCCCCTAGGGACTCATAAATCATCAACGAAATGCTGTCACGGGTGATGGATGGATTTGACAACCCAAACAGCCCCAAGGGACTCAGAAATCATCAATGAACACCTGTGAATGGTGACGTATGAGTTCGACAGCCCGAACGCCCCTAGGGACTCATAAATCATCAACGAAATGCTGTCAAGGGTGACGCATGGATTTGACAGCTCGAACAGCCGCTAGGGACTCATAAATCATCAACAAAATGCTGTCACGGGTGATGGATGTATTCGACAGCTCAAACAACCCCTTGGGTGTCCAAAATCATAAACGACCTGTTGTGACTGACGCATAGATTCGACAACCCTTAGGGACATAGAAATCATCAACGAACTGCTGTCACGTGCGACAGTTGCATTCGACAGCCCAATGAGCCCCTAGGGACTCCTAAATCATCAACAAACTGCTGTCACGGGTGACGCATTGATTCAACAGCCGAAACAGCCACTAGGGACTAATAAATCATCAACAAACTGCTGTCATAGGTGACGCATCGATTCGACAGCCCAAACAAACCCTTGGGTGTCAAAAATCATAAACGAACTGCTACGACTAGTGACGGATGGATTGGGCAGCCCAAACAGCCCCTAGGGACTCAGAAATCATCAACGAACTGCTGTCTCGGGTGATAGGTGCACTCGACAGCACAAACAGCGCCTAGGGACTCAGAAATCATCAACGAACTGCTGTCACGTGCGACAGTTGCATTCAACAGGCCAAAGAGCCCCTAAGGACTCCTAAATCATCCACGAACTGCTGTCACGGGTGACGCATGGATTCGACAGCCCAAAGAGCCACTACGGACTAATAAATCATCAACGAACTGCTGTCACGGGTGACGCATCGATTCAACAGCCCCTAGCGACTCATAAATCATCAACGAAATGCTGTCACGGGTGATGAATAGATTCGACATCCCAAACAGCCCCTAGGGACTCATAAATCATCAACGAAATGCTGTCACGGGTGACGCATGTATTCGACAGCCTGAACAGCCCCTAGGGACTCATAAATCATCAACCAAATGCTGTCACGGGTGATGGATGGATTCGACAGCCCAAACAGCCCCTAGGGACTCGTACGTCATCAACGAAATGCTGTCACCGGTGAAGCATGGATTCGACAGCCCGAACATCCCCTAAGGACTCATAAATCATCAATGAACACCTGTGAATGGTGACGCATGTATTCGACATCCCGAACAGCCTCTAGGGACTCAGAAATCATCAAGGAATAGCTGTCACATGCGACAGTTGCATTCGCCAGCCCAAACTGCCCTTAGGGACTCATAAATCATCAACGAAATGCTGTCACGGGTGACGCATGGATTCGACAGCCTGAACAGCCCCTAGGGACTCATAAATCATCAACGAAATGCTGTCACGGGTGATGGATGGATTCGACAACCCTAACAGCCCCAAGGGACTCAGAAATCATCAATGAACACCTGTGAATGGTGACACATGAGTTCGACAGCCCGAACGGCCCCTAGGGAATCATAAATCATCAACGAAATGCTGTCAAGGGTGACGCATGGATTTGACAGCTCGAACAGCCGCTAGGGACTCATAAATCATCAACAAAATGCTGTCACGGGTGATGCATGGATTCGACAGCCCCAATAGCCACTATGGACTAATAAATCATCAACGAACTGCTGTCACGGGTGACGCATTGATTCGACAGCCCCAACAGCCCCTAGGGACTTAGAAATCATCAACGAAATGCTGTCACGGGTGAGGGATGGATTCGACAGCCCCAATAGCCACTATGGACTAATAAATCATCAACGAACTGCTGTCACGGGTGACGCATTGATTCGACAGCCCCAACAGCCCCTAGCGACTCATAAATCATCAACGAAATGCTGTCACGGGTGAGGGATGGATTCGACACCCAAACAGCCCCTAGGGACTCAGGAATCATCAACGAACTGCTGTCCCGTGCGACAGTTGCATTCGACAGCCAAAACAGCCCCTAGGGAGTCAAAAATCATAAACGAACTGCTGTGACTGGTGACACATGGATTCGACAGCCCAAACAGCCCGTAGGGACTGAGAAATCATCAAAGAACTGCTATCATGTGCGACAGATGAATTGAACAGCCCAAACAGGCACTAGGACTTCATAAATCATCAACGAACTGCTGTCACGGGTGACGCATGGATTCGATAGCCCAAATAGCCATTAGGGACTAATAAACCATCAACGAACTGCTGTCACGGGTGACACAACGATTCGACAGCCCCAACAGCCAATAGGGACTCATAAATCATCAACGAAATGCTGTCTCGGGTGAGGGATGGATTCGACACCCAAACAGCCCCTAGGGACTCAGCAATCATCAACGAACTGCTGTCCCGTGCGACATTTGCATTCGACAACCAAAACAGCCCCTAGGGAGTCAAAAATCATAAACGAACTGCTGTAACTGGTGACGCATGGATTCTGCAGCCTGAATAGCCGCTAGGGACTCATAAATCATCAACGAAATGCTACCACGGGTGATGGATGGATTCAACAGCCCAAACAACCCCTTAAGTGTCAAAAATCATAAACGAACTGCTGTGACTAGTGACAGATGGATTCGGCAGCCCAAACAGCCCCTAGGGACTCAGAAATCATCAACGAACTGCTGTCTCGGGTGATAGGTGCACTCGAAAGCACAAACAGCTCCTAGGGACTCAGAAATCATCAATGAACACTTGTCACGGGTGATAGTTGGATTCGACAGCCCAAACAGCCTCTAGGGACTCATAAATCATCAACGAAATGCTGTCACGGGTGATGGATGGATTCGACAGCTTAAAAGCCCCTAGGACTCAAAAATCATCAACGAACTCCTGTCAGGGGTGATAGTTGGATTCGACAGCCCAAACAGCCCCTACAGACTCATAAATCATCAACGAAATGCTGTCACGGGTGATGGATGGATTCGACAGCCCGAACAGCCCCTAGGGACTCAGAAATCATCAATGAACACCTGTGAATGGTGACGCATGCATTCGACAGCCTGAACGGCCCCTAGGGACTCATAAATCATCAACGAAATGCTGTCAAGGGTGACGCATGGATTCGACAGCTCGAACAGCCCCTAGGGACTCATAAATGATCAACGAAATGCAGTCACAGGTGATGGATGGATTCGACAGCTTAAAAGCCCCTAGGACTCAAAAATCATCAACGAACTCCTGTCAGGGGTGATAGTTGGATTCGACAGCCCAAACAGCCCCTACAGACTCATAAATCATCAACGAAATGCTGTCACGGGTGATGGATGGATTTGACAACCCAAACAGCCCCTAGGGACTCAGAAATCATCAATGAACACCTGTGAATGGTGACGCATGCATTCGACAGCCCGAACAGCCCCTAGGGACTCATAAATCATCAACGAAATGCTGTCACGGGTGACGCATGGATTCGACAGCCCGAACAGCCCCTAGGGACTCATAAATCATCAACCAAATGCTGTCACGGGTGATGGATGGATTTGAGATCCCAAACAGCCCCAGGGGACACATAAGTCATCAACGAAATGCTGTCACCGGTGACGCATGGATTCGACAGCCCGAACATCCCCTAGGGACTCATAAATCATCAACGAAATGCTGTCACGGGTGATGGATGGATTCGACACCCCAAACAGCCCCTAGAGACTAAGAAATCATCAACGAACAACTGTCACGTGTGATAGTTGGATTCGACAGCGCAAACAGCCCAAAGGGACTCAAAAATCATCAACGAAATCCTGTCAAGGGTGACGCATGGATTCGACAGCCCGAACAGCCGCTAGGGACTCATAAATCATCAACAAAATGTTGTCACGGCTGATGGATGGATTCGACATCCCAAACAGCCCCTAGGGACTCATAAATCATCAATGAACACCTGTGAATGGTGACGCATGAATTCGACAGCCCGAACAGCCCAAGGGACTCATAAATCATCAACGAAATGCTGTCACGGGTGATGGATTTATTCGACATCCCCAACAACCCCTAGGGACTCAGAAATCATCAACGAACACCTGTCACGGGTGATCGTTGGAGTCGACAGCCCAAACAGCCCCTAGGGACTCATAAATCATCAACGAAATGGTGTCCCCTGCAACAGTTGCGTTCAATAGCCCAAACAGCCCCTAGGGACTTATAAATACTCAACGAAATTCTGTCACGGGTGATGGATGGATTCCACAGACCAAAGAACCCCTAGGGTGTCAAAAATCATAAACGAACTGCTGTGACTGGTGACGCATGGATTCAACATCCCAAACAGCCCCTAGGAACTCAAAAATCATCAACGAACTGCTGTCTCAAGTGGTAGGCGCACTCGACAGCACAAACAGCCCGAAGGGACTCAAAAATCATCAACGAATTGCTGTCACGTGCGACAGTTGCATTCGACAGCCGAAACAGCCCCTAGGGAGTCATAAATTATCAACGAAATGCAGTCACGGGCGATGGATGGATGCGACAGCCCAAACAGCCCTAGGGACTCAGAAATCATCAACAAACAACTGTCAAGGGTGATAGTTGGATTCGACAGCCCAAACAGCCCATAGGGACTCATAAATCATCAACGAACTGCTGTCACGGGTGATGCATGGATTCGACGGCCCCAACAGCCGCTAGGGACTCATAAATCATCAACAAAATGCTGTCACGGGTGATGGATGGATTCAACAACCGAAACAACCCCTTGGGTGTCATATATCATAAAAGAACTGCTGTGAAGGGTGACGCATGGCGTCGAGAGCCCAAACAACCCCTAGGGACTGTGAAATCATCAATGAACTGCTGTCCCGTGCGACAGTGGCGTTCGACAACCCAAACAGCCCCTAGGGACTCATACATCATCAATGAAATGCTATCACGGGTGATGGATGTATTCGACAGCTCAACCAACCCCTTAGGTGTCCAAAATCATAAACAACTTGCTGTGACTGACGCATGGATTCGACAGCCCACACAGCCCTTAGGGACTCAGAAATCATCAACGAACTGCTATCCCGTGCGACAGTGGCGTTCGACAGCCCAAACAGCCCTTTGGGACTCATAAATCATCAACGAAATGCTCTCACGGGTGACGCATGAATTCGACAGCCTGAACAGCCCCTAGGGACTCATAAATCATCAACGAAATGCTGTCACGGGTGATGGATGGATTCGACAGACCAAACAACCCCTTGGGTGTCCAAAATCATAAACGAACTGCTGTGACTGGTGATGCATGGATTCGACAGCCCAAACAGCCCGTAGGGACTCAAAAATCATCAACGAACTGCTGTCCCGTGTGACGGTGGCGTTCGACAGCCCAAACAGCCCCAGGGACTCATAAATCATCAACGAAATGCTGTCACGGGTGATGGATGTATTCGACAGCCCAACCAACCCCTTGTGTGTCAAAAATCATAAACGACCTGCTGTGACTGACGCATGGATTCGACAGCCCAAACAGCCTTTAGGGACATAGAAATCATCAACGAACTCCTGTCACGTGCAACAGTTGCATTCGACAACCCAAACAGCCCCTAGGGACTCTTAAATCATCAATGAACTGCTGTCACGGGTGACGCATGGATTCGACAGCCCAAACAGCCCATAGGGACTCATAAATTATCAACAAAATGCAGTCACGGGTGATTGATCGACTCGACAGCCCAAACAGCCCCTAGTGACTCAGAAATCATCAACGAACACCTTTCAGGGGTGATAGTTGGATTCGACAGCCCAAACAGCCCCTAAAGACTCATAAATCATCAACGAAATGCTGTCACGGGTGACGCATGGATTCGACAGCCCGAACAGCCCCTGAGACTCATAAATCATCAACGAAATTCTGTCACGGGTGATGGATGGATTCAACAGACCAAACAACCCCTAGGGTGTCAAAAATCATAAACGAACTGCTATGACTGGTGACGCATGGATTCGATAGCCCAAACAGCCCTAAGGGACTCAGAAATCATCAACGAATTGCTGTCCCGTGTGATAGTTGCATTCGACATCCGAAACAGCCCCTAAGGAGTCAAAATTCATAAACGAACAGCTGTGACTGGTGACGCATGGATTCGACAGCACAAACAGCCCCTAGGGACTCAGAAATCACCAACGAAAAGCTGGCACGGGTGATGGATGGATTCGACTGCCCAACCAATGCAAGGGAGTCAAAAATCATAAACGAACTGCTGTGACAGGTGACGCAAGTATTTGACAGCCCAAACAGCCTATAGGGACTCAGAAATCACCAACCAACTGCTGTCTCGTGCGACAGTTGCATTTGACAGCCCAAACAGCACCTACGGACTCGTAAATCATCAACGAACAGCGATCACGGGTGACACATGGATTCGACAGCCCGAACAGCCCTAGGGACTGCTAAATCTTCAACGAAATGCTGTCACGGGTGATGGATGGATTCGACAGACCAAACAACCCCTTGGGTGTCCAAAATCATAAACGAACTGCTGTGACTGGTGATGCATGGATTCGACAGCCCAAACAGCCCGTAGGGACTCAGAAATCATCAACGAACTGCTGTCACAGGTGACGCATGGATTCGACAGCTCCAACAACCCCAAGGGACTCATAAGTCATCAACGAATTGCTGTCACAGGTGACGCATGGATTCGACAGCCCGAACAGCCCCTAGGGACTCCTAAATCTTCAACGAAATGCTGTCATGGGTGATGGATGGATTCCACAGCCCAAACAACCCCTAGGGTGTTAAAAATCATAAACGAACTGCTGTGACCGGTGACGCATGGATTCGACAGCCCGAACAGCCCGTAGGAACTCGTAAATCATCAACGAACTGCTGTCACGGGTGATGCATGGATTCGACAGCCCGAACAGCCGCTAGGGACTCATAAATCATCAACCAAATGCTGTCACGGGTGATGGATGGATTCGACAGCCCAAACAACGCCTAGGGTGTCAAAAATCATAAACGAACTGCTGTGACTGGTGACGCATGGATTCGACAGCCCAAACAGCCCGTAGGGATTCATAAATCATCAACGAACTGTTGTCACGGATGACGAATGTATTCGACAGCCCGAACAGCCCCTAGGGACTCATAAATCATCAGTGAACTGCTGCCACGGGTGACGCATGGATTCGACAGCCCAAACAGCCCCTAGGGACTCATAAATTATTAGTGAACTGCTGCCACGGTTGACGCATGGATTCGACAACCCAAACAGCCCGTAGGGATCCATAAATCATCTACGAAATGCTGTCACGGGTGACGCATGGATTCGACAGCCCGAACAGCCCCTAGGGACTCATAAATCATCAACGAAATGCTGTCACGGGTGATGGATGGATTCGACAGACCAAACAACCCCTTGGGTGTCAAAAATCATAAACGAACTGCTGTGACTGGTGATGCATGGATTCGACAGCCCAAACAGCCCGTAGGGACTCAAAAATAATCAACGAACTGCTGTCCCGTGTGATAGTTGCATTCGACAGCCCAAACAGCCCCTAGGGACTCCTAAATCATCAAGGAACTTCTGTTACGGGTGATGGATGGATTCGACAACCCAAACAGCTCTAGAGACTCAGAAATCATCAATGAACTCCTGTCTTGGGGGATAGTTGGATTCGACAGCCCAAACAGCCCCTAAAGACTCATAAAACATCAACAAAATGCTGTCACGGGTGACGCATGGATTCAACAGCCCGAACATGCCCTAGGGACTCATAAATGATCAACGAAATGCTGTGACTGGTGTCGCATGGATTCGACAGCCCAAACAGCCCCTAGGGGCTCATAAATCATCAACGAAATGCTCTCACGGGGGATGGATTGATTCGACAGCCCAAGCAACCCCTAGGGTGTCCAAAATCATAAACGAACTGTTGTGATTGGTGACGCATGGATTCGACAGCCAAAACAGCCGTTAGGGACTCATAAATCATCAACGAACTGCTGTCACGAGTGACACATGGATTAGACAGCCCAAACAGCCGCTAGGGACTCAGAAATTATCACTGAACTACTTTCACGTGTGATAGTTGCATTCTACAGCCCAAACAGCCCCTAGGGACTCATAAATCATCAGTGAATTGCTGCCACGGGTGACGCATGGATTCAATAGCCCAAACAGCCCCTAGGGACTCATAAATTACATACGAAATGTGGTCACGGGTGATGGATGGATTCGACAGCCCAAACAGCCCTTAGGGACTCATAAATCACCAACGAACACCTGTCACGGCTGATAGTTGGATTCGACAGCCCAAACAGCCCCTAGGGACTAAGAAATCATCAACGAATACCTGTCACGGGTGATAGTTGGATTCGAAAGCCCAAACAGCCCCTAGGGACTCATAAATTACATACGAAATGTGGTCACGGGTGATGGATGGATTCGACAGCCCAAACAGCCCTTAGGGACTCATAAATCACCAACGAACACCTGTCACGGTTGATAGTTGGATTCGACAGCCCGAACAGCCCCTAGGGACTCATAAATCATCAACGAACTGCTGTCACGGGTGACACATGGATTAGACAGCCCAAACAGCCGCTAGGGACTCAGAAATTATCACTGAACTGCTTTCACGTGTGATAGTTGCATTCTACAGCCCAAACAGCCCCTGGACTCATAAATCATCAGTGAACTACTGCCACGGGTGACGGATGGATTCAACAGCCCAAACAGCCCCTAGGGACTCATAAATTACATACGAAATGTGGTCACGGGTGATGGATGGATTCGACAGCCCAAACAGCCCTAGGGACTCATAAATCACCAACGAACACCTGTCACGGTTGATAGTTGGATTCGACAGCCTGGACAGCCCCTAGGGACTCATAAATCATCAACGAACTGCTGTCACGCGTGACGCATGGATTCGACAGCCCGAACAGCCCCTAGGGGCTCACAAATCATCAACAAAATGCTGTCACGGGTGATGGATGGATTCGACAGCCCAAACTGCGCCTAGGGACATAGAAATCATTAACGAACACCTGCCACGGGTGATACTTGGATTCGACATCCCAAACAGCCCCTAGGGACTCATAAATCATCAATGAAATGCTGTCACGGGTGACGAATGGATTAGACAGCCCAAACAGCCCCTAGGGGCTCATAAATCATCAACGAACTGCTGTCACGGGGGATGGATGGATTCGACAGCCCAAACAACCCCTAGGGTGTGAAAAATTATAAACGAACTGTTGTGACTGGTGACGCATGGATTCGACAGCCAAAACAACCCTTAGGGACTCATAAATCATCAACGAAATGCTGTCACGGGTGATGGATGGATTCGAGATCCCAAACAGCCCCTAGGGACTAAGAAATCATCAATGAACTGCTGTCACGTGCAACAGTTGCATTCGACAGCTCAAACAGCCCCTAGGGACTCATAGATCATCAACAAAATGCTGTCACGGGTGATGGATGGATTCGACAGGCCAAACAACCCCTAGGGTGTCAAAAATCATAAACGAACTGCTGTGACTGGTGACGCATGGATTCGACAGCCCAAACAGCCCTAGGCACTCAGAAATCATCAACGAGCACCTGTCACGGGTGATAGTTGGATTCTACAGCCCAAACAGCCCCTAGGGACTCATAAATCATCAACGAACTGCTGTCACGCGTGACGCATGGATTCGACAGCCCGAACAGCCCCTACGGGCTCACAAATCATCAACGAAATGCTGTCACGGGTGATGGATGGATTCGATAGCCCAAACTGTGCCTAGGGACTTAGAAATCATCAACGAACACTTGTCACGGGTGATAGTTGGATTCGACAGCCCAAACAGCCCCTAGGGTGTCAAGAATCATAAACAAACTGCTGTGACTGGTGATGCATGGATTCGACAGCCCAAATAGCCCATAGGGACTCAGAAATCATCAACGAACACCTGTCACGGGTGATAGTTGGATTCGACAGCCCAAACAGCCCGTAGGGACTCATAAATCATCAACGAAATGCTGTCACGGGTGATGGATGGATTCGACAGCCCAAACTGCGCCTAGGGATTCATAAATCATCAACCAAATGCTGTCACGGGTGATGGATGGATTCGACAGCCCAAACAGCCCCTAGGGTGTCAAGAATCATAAACGAACTGCTGTGACTGGTGACGCATGTATTCGACAGCCCGAACAACCCCTAGGGACTCCTAAATCATCAGTGAATTGCTGCCACGAGTGACGCATTGATTCGAAAGCCCGAACAGCCCCTAGGGACTCATAAATCATCAGTGAACAGCTGCCACGGGTGACGCATGGATTCGACAGCCCAAACAGCCCTAGGGACTCAGAAATCATCAACGAACACCTGTCACGGGTGATAGTTGGATTCGACAGCCCAAACAGCCCCTAGGGTGTCAAGAATCATAAACAAACTGCTGTGACTGGTGACGCATGGATTCGACAGCCCAAATAGCCCATAGGGACTCAGAAATCATCAACGAACACCTGTCACGGGTGATAGTTGGATTCGACAGCCCAAACAGCCCGTAGGGACTCATAAATCATCAACGAAATGCTGTCACGGGTGATGGATGGATTCGACAGCCCAAACTGCGCCTAGGGATTCATAAATCATCAACCAAATGCTGTCACGGGTGATGGATGGATTCGACAGCCCAAACAGCCCCTAGGGTGTCAAGAATCATAAACGAACTGCTGTGACTGGTGACGCATGTATTCGACAGCCCGAACAACCCCTAGGGACTCCTAAATCATCAGTGAACTGCTGCCACGGGTGACGCATGGATTCAAAAGCCCGAACAGCCCCTAGGGACTCATAAATCATCAGGGAACAGCTGCCACGGGTGACGCATGGATTCGACAGCCCAAACAGCCCTAGGGACTCAGAAATCATCAAGAAACAACTGTCAGGGGTGATAGTTGGATTCGACAGCCCAAACAGCCCATAGGGACTCATAAATCATCAACGAACTGCTGTCACGGGTGATGCATGGATTCGACAGCCCCAACAGCCGCTAGGGACTCATAAATCATCAACAAAATGCTGTCACGGGTGATGGATGGATTCAACAGCCGAAACAACCCCTAGGGTGTCATATATCATAAAAGAACTGCTGTGAAGGGTGACGCATGGAGTCGAGAGCCCAAACAACCCCTAGGGACTGTGAAATCATCAATGAACTGCTGTCCCGTGCGACAGTGGCATTCGACAGCCCAAACAGCCCCTAGGGACTCATACATCATCAATGAAATGCTATCACGGGTGATGGATGTATTCGACAGCTCAACCAACCCCTTAGGTGTCCAAAATCATAAACGACTTGCTGTGACTGACGCATGGATTCGACAGCCCAAACAGCCCTTAGGGACTCAGAAATCATCAACGAACTGCTATCCCGTGCGACAGTGGCATTCGACAGCCCAAACAGCCCTTTGGGACTCATAAATCATCAACGAAATGCTCTCACGGGTGACGCATGAATTCGACAGCCCAAACAGCCCCTAGGGATTCATATATTATCAACGAAATGCAGTCACAGGTCATTGATGGATTCGACAGCCCAAACAGCCCCTAGGGACTCAGAAATCATCAACGAACACCTGTCAGGGGTGATAGTTAGATTCGACAGCCCAAACAGCTCCTAGGGACTCATAAATCATCAACGAAATGCTGTCACGTGTGACGCATGGATTCGACAGCCTGAACAGCCCCTAGGGACTCATAAATCATCAACGAAATGCTGTCACGGGTGATGGATGGATTCTACAGACCAAACAACCCCTTGGGTGTCCAAAATCATAAACGAACAGCTGTGACTGGTGATGCATGGATTCGACAGCCCAAACAGCCCGTAGGGACTCAAAAATCATCAACGAACTGCTGTCCCGTGTGACGGTGGCATTCGACAGCCCAAACAGCCCTAGGGACTCATAAATCATTAACGAAATGCTGTCACGGGTGATGGATGTATTCGACAGCCCAACCAACCCCTTGTGTGTCAAAAATCATAAACGACCTACTGTGACTGACGCATGGATTCGACAGCCCAAACAGCCTTTAGGGACATAGAAATCATCAACGAACTCCTGTCACGTGCAACAGTTGCATTCGACAGCCCAAACAGCCCCTAGGGACTCTTAAATCATCAATGAACTGCTGTCACGGGTGACGCATGGATTCGACAGCCCAAACAGCCCCTAGGGACTCAAATTATCAACAAAATGCAGTCACGGGTGATTGATCGACTCGACAGCCCAAACAGCCCCTAGAGACTCAGAAATCATCAACGAACACCTTTCAGGGGTGATAGTTGGATTCGACAGCCCAAACAGCCCCTAAAGACTCATAAATCATCAACGAAATGCTGTCACGGGTGACGCATGGATTCGACAGCCCGAACAGCCCCTGAGACTCATAAATCATCAACGAAATTCTGTCACGGGTGATGGATGGATTCAACAGACCAAACAACCCCTAGGGTGTCAAAAATCATAAACGAACTGCTATGACTGGTGACGCATGGATTCGATAGCCCAAACAGCCCTAAGGGACTCAGAAATCATCAACGAATTGCTGTCCCGTGTGATAGTTGCATTCGACATCCGAAACAGCCCCTAAGGAGTCAAAATTCATAAACGAACAGCTGTGACTGGTGACGCATGGATTCGACAGCACAAACAGCCCCTAGGGACTCAGAAATCACCAACGAAAAGCTGGCACGGGTGATGGATGGATTCGACTGCCCAACCAATGCAAGGGAGTCAAAAATCATAAACGAACTGCTGTGACAGGTGACGCAAGTATTTGACAGCCCAAACAGCCTATAGGGACTCAGAAATCACCAACCAACTGCTGTCTCGTGCGACAGTTGCATTTGACAGCCCAAACAGCACCTACGGACTCGTAAATCATCAACGAACAGCTGTCACGGGTGACGCATGGATTCGACAGCCCGAACAGCCCTTAGGGACTCCTAAATCTTCAACGAAATGCTGTCACGGGTGATGGATGGATTCCACAGCCCAAACAACCCCTAGGGTGTCAAAAATCATAAACGAACTGCTGTGATGGGTGACGCATGGATTCGACAGCCCAAACAGCCCCTAGGAACTCATAAGTTATCAACGAACTGCTGTCACCGATGACGCATGTATTCGACAGCCCGAACAGCCCCTAGGGACTCGTAAATCATCAGTGAACAGCTGCCACTGGTGACGCATGGATTCGACAGCCCAAACAGCCCCTAGGGACTCCTAAATTATCAGTGAAATGCTGCCACGGGTGACGCATGGATTCGACAACCCAAACAGCCCGTAGGGATTCATAAATCATCAACGAAATGCTGTCACGGGTGACGCATGGATTCGACAGCCTGAACAGCCCCTAGGGACTCATAAATCATCAACAAAATGCTGTCACGGGTGATGGATGGATTCGACAGACCAAACAACCCCTTGGGTGTCCAAAATCATAAACGAACTGCTGTGACTGGTGATGCATGGATTCGACAGCCCAAACAGCCCGTAGGGACTCAAAAATCATCAACGAACTGCTGTCCCGTGTGACGGTGGCGTTCGACAGCCCAAACAGCCTTAGGGACTCATAAATCATCAACGAATTGCTGTCACAGGTGACGCATGGATTCGACAGCCCGAACAGCCCCTAGGGACTCCTAAATCTTCAACGAAATGCTGTCACGGGTGATAGATGGATTCCACAGCCCAAACAACCCCTAGGGTGTCAAAAATCATAAACGAACTGCTGTGACGGGTGACGCATGGATTCGACAGCCCAAACAGCCCCTAGGAACTCATAAGTCATCAACGAACTGCTGTCACGAATGACGCATGTATTCGACAGCCCGAACAGCCCCTAGGGACTCGTAAATCATCAGTGAACTGCTGCCACGGGTGACGCATGGATTCGACAGCCCAAACAGCCCCTAGGGACTCATAAATTATCAGTGAACTGCTGCCACGGGTGACGCATGGATTCGACAACCCAAACAGCCCGTAGGGACTCATAAATCATCAACGAAATGTTGTCACGGGTGATGGATGGATTCGACAGACCAAACAACCCCTTGGGTTTCAAAAATCTTAAACGAACTGCTGTGACTGGTGATGCATGGATTCGACAGCCCAAACAGCCCGTAGGGACTCAAAAATCATCAACGAACTGCTGTCCCGTGTGATAGTTGCATCGACAGCCCAAACAGCCCCTAGGGACTCCAAAATCATCAAGGAACTTCTGTTACGGGTGATGGATGGATTCGACAACCCAAACAGCTCTAGAGACTCAGAAATCATCATTGAACACCTGTCTTGGGGGATAGTTGGATTCGACAGCCCAAACAGCCCTTAAAGACTCATAAATCATCAACCAAATGCTGTCACGGGTGATGGATGGATTCGACAGCCCAAACAACCCCTAGGGTGTCAAAAATCATAAACGAACTGCTGTGACTGGTGACGCATGGATTCGACAGCCCAAACAGCCCCTAGGGATTCATAAATCATCAACGAACTGCTGTCACGAATGATGCATGTATTCGACAGCCCGAACAGCCCCTAGGGACTCATAAATCATCAGTGAACTGCTGCCACGGGTGACGCATGGATTCGACAGCCCAAACAGCCCCTAGGGACTCATAAATTATCAGTGAACTGCTGCCACGGGTGACGCATGGATTCGACAACCCAAACAGCCCGTAGGGATTCATAAATCATCAACGAAATGCTGTCACGGGTGACGCATGGATTCGACAGCCCGAACAGCCCCTAGGGACTCATAAATCATCAACGAAATGCTGTCACGGGTGATGGATGGATTCGACAGACCAAACAACCCCTTGGGTGTCAAAAATCATAAACGAACTGCTGTGACTGGTGATTCATGGATTCGACAGCCCAAACAGCCCGTAGGGACTCAAAAATAATCAACGAACTGCTGTCCCGTGTGATAGTTGCATTCGATAGCCCAAACAGCCCCTAGGGACTCCTAAATCATCAAGGAACTTCTGTTACGGGTGATGGATGGATTCGACAACCCAAACAGCTCTAGAGACTCAGAAATCATCAATGAACACCTGTCTTGGGGGATAGTTGGATTCGACAGCCCAAACAGCCCCTAAAGACTCATAAAACATCAACAAAATGCTGTCACGGGTGACGCATGGATTCAACAGCCCGAACAGCCCCTAGGGACTCATAAATGATCAACGAAATGCTGTGACTGGTGTCGCATGGATTCGACACCCACACAGCCCCTAGGGGCTCATAAATCATCAACGAAATGCTCTCACGGGGGATGGATTGATTCGACAGCCCAAGCAACCCCTACGGTGTCCAAAATCATAAACGAACTGTTGTGACTGGTGACGCATGGATTCGACAGCCAAAACAGCCGTTAGGGACTCATAAATCATCAACGAACTGCTGTCACGGGTGACACATGGATTAGACAGCCCAAACAGCCGCTAGGGACTCAGAAATTATCACTGAACTGCTTTCACGTGTGATAGTTGCATTCTACAGCCCAAACAGCCCCTAGGGACTCATAAATCATCAGTGAATTGCTGCCACGGGTGACGCATGGATTCAATAGCCCAAACAGCCCCTAGGGACTCATAAATTACATACGAAATGTGGTCACGGGTGATGGATGGATTCGACAGCCCAAACAGCCCTTAGGGACTCATAAATCACCAACGAACACCTGTCACGGTTGATAGTTGGATTCGACAGCCCGAACAGCCCCTAGGGACTCATAAATCATCAACGAACTGCTGTCACGGGTGACACATGGATTAGACAGCCCAAACAGCCGCTAGGGACTCAGAAATTATCACTGAACTGCTTTCACGTGTGATAGTTGCATTCTACAGCCCAAACAGCCCCTAGGGACTCATAAATCATCAGTGAATTGCTGCCACGGGTGACGCATGGATTCAATAGCCCAAACAGCCCCTAGGGACTCATAAAT
>Ga0325411_1003462_pt1 | contig 17811 bp, 5 predicted proteins | sample PopdelMetagenome_13_FD_206181 | JGI IMG/M metagenome (GOLD analysis project Ga0325411, IMG submission 206181) | Populus deltoides microbial communities from Bellville, Georgia, United States - Xylem-PdIQD-R4 | ecosystem: Host-associated > Plants > Phyllosphere > Stem > Wood/Secondary xylem...
CATCTGTTCTCATCATTCAAACATATTGGATGTTTATAACAAGACAGTTGAGATGAACAACATCTCAGCACATAGTACAGAGGTAAGTTATTGAAACATTGTTGGCTGAACTTTGCCTATAGTTTCTTGTGTATGGCATTTGAGATGAAAGGATATCAGAAATTACTTGGGATAAATAAATTTGAGGCTTCAAATTTATCCAGTATAATAGGGAGTGAGATTGGTGTCTGTTCTATGGTGTTGTAACCAGGATCCGAGCTCCAACTACTGGCCAAACCTTACATATATTGTTACGTTACTTGTATGTACATGAGATCCATGGAAAACACAGCTTTCTATGGTAGAGACTTTAACCAACAGAAGCAATAGCCTCACTTCAAGATGAAATGTTTCAGTGTCATCTCTGCAATGCGCAATCAGATTTCACTTTTCAGGTCTCGCCTTGATGGTGCAAGTGCTAGGATATTCGAACTGACTCTCTACAACAACTATCGCTGATGAAAAGCAACTCCTCTGCAATGCAAAAACATGGAGATCAAGTCGCACTAGTTTATAGGTCAATTGGCAAACGAAGGAGCAGAAACTTATACGCACCAGGGTAACAAAAAAGACACTTCAACATTTAGATGCACACAACTTGCTATTTCGTGTTGAATAGAAAACTGGACTCGCTTGTAAAGCCTCATCTATAACATGTGCAATGAGAGGGGTTAGCAGAGGTGAAAATGATGAAGAATCTCGCTGTATGTTTCCTCCAATGAGCCAAATAGAGTTAATCATGAAGATTTGAAACAGATCAGTACTCGATATGAAGGTGATACTTCAGAATAAAAGGTCACTGATCTTAGAATCCTTATATTAATCCACTGCTTTTTTTATATATTAATTATTCTTGGGGATAATAATGTGTGCTTCATATTGTTAATCAGCTTTCAATAAAGTTTTCAAGTTCTTTCCACCAAACTCTCAAACATCAAATTGCTGATTCTACTTATAGCTAGTCTTGGACAGGCTTCCTAGAGGATAGATTTATTGGAGTAGCATAGATTGTAATGTTGAATTGCTGACAAATAGATTTATTGGAGTAGCATAGATTGTAATGTTGAATTGCTGACAAACTTTCAGAGTGGAAGTTTCTTTCTTCTTTTTTGTTGATGAGAAGTGGTGGTTTCTGTATCTTTTTAGAATAACGAAAGGAAGAGTCATACCTTTAATTGTTCCAAAAGTGATGAGCTTTCCAAGACAACCTCGTAAACATGTCAAAACAAGTCTTTCCTGCTCCATCAAGACATTTTCATTGCGTCTATGATTCAGATTTTGGTCTAGGAAGCAGATCCTGTGGACAATATATGTCTTTCTCGTCGCACATCAAGTCATCTCCTTCGGTTGAAAACAGCCCACCATCCAGCACATGCGATTCTCACACAATATCTTATGGTTTTTATTGGAAGGCCTTCTTGATATTTGATCATTTAAAATTCTAACCCTATTAAAAAAAGATTAGTTTGAATTATCTAGCAAATTTTTAGCTTGGTTCAATAATCGATAAAAATTATGCTCATTAATATAAAACTACACATTAGAAAAATAAATTAAATTTACGTGTAAATAGAAAAAATAAATTGAATCTGCTAGTCTTATAGAAAATAAGAACTAGATATCTTAAATTAACTCATTGAATGCTTTTTTAATTTTTTTTAGCCAATGATGTTGTAATAGGTCAAATTAACACATGTAATGGATCATGTGGTGTTGTTTAATGATTCTCATCACCTATCTAACATCTTAGCTGCTTCTCTTGGTAAGTCATCTTTTTTGGACCCATCTGTGTCCTGATCCTCCATCCTCAATTATAATGCGAGGGAAGGGAAATGATTGAATTTTTTTTTATTGTAAATACAAATTGAGATATAATTTTTTTTTTGTAAATTTCAAAAATCACATATGAAAACCAAATTAGTATTTTGATTTATTCAGTTTGTTTTATGTTATATTTGATTTGTGGGTTGTTTATTTAGAAGCAAAAATCAAATTCAAGTCTAACTAAATTATTGAAAGATTTATGAGATTTCTTGGTCTATTGCTTAAAAACAATAATATGATTTTAATTGGTTTTAGAATCTTTGTTCTTCAATAAAAGAGAAAGAAATTGTATATGAAGAGAGAGAAATCATGTTTAAAAAGAGATTCTATATTATATATATATATATATATGAGTAATTTGGTTATTTTATCAAATTTAAAAATTTGTGTTGACTCAGAATATAAACTATAATTTTTTAAATTATAACGAGTAAGTGTAAAACATGCCAAACTATATGAAATTAGAGGTAATTTTCCTATACTTCAATTAGGGATGAAACAAGTAATTTAGCACTTTCCAATTCTTAGAAGAGAGAAAGAGTAAAATCAAAATCATCCATATCCAAATTGAAACAAATAATAATAAAACAACTAATGTGAATTGAAATAGAAAAAAGAGAATAAAAAAAAAGAGCATGGTGTAATTGTAGATATATTTGTGAGATATAACTTTAAAAATTACTTTGACTCTGATATAAACCAAGAAAAAGTAAGAAAATAATTAAATTATAGAAAGGTCAGGGTAATTTTTTTCTAAAAAGTAATATCTTTTAAATAAAATTATTAAGTTTCTACCTTAACAAGTTATTAGAAAATAGAGAAATTGAAGAAATTGAAAGGGAGAAGGAACTACAAATCTTGTAAACTTGGGTTAAACTCTTAAACCTGCAATCCATTAAATTCTTGACATGAGCTTAACTTAGGAGCTTAACACCTAAAAAATTAAATGTTAGATGATAAAATCAATTACTTCAATTCAATTCAAAAACAAAATTTATTTAGAAAATAAATGTTAAATGATAAAATCAATTAATTTAAAAAAGTCAAGAAAACTAAAAGCAAGGTGACCCCTGTTATTTTAAAGACCACAAAAATCTCATAGAAAGCGAATAAAAAAATAACAAAATGGTAAAGGATAGAAGAAAAAGCTTTAAAAAAAGAAAAAAAAACTGTGGAAACTCGTGTCCATGTCAACTTCATTAAATATCGGAGTCAATTTCTTAAACCTGCAAATCGTTAAATTTTACATCCGGACTAAACTAAGAAACTTAACCCGACTAACCTGCGACCTGAGATATAAAATGGGGATAACCTCACAAAAAAAAGTTGAACAAATCACAAAGCACATACCCCAATAATTCAATGCCAAATAAAAAAAAATGAAAAAAAAAACAAATTCTAAAAGAGATTTAAAAAAAAACACCAAACTCAAACCAAGTAAATCATTGAAACTAGTGAACCGAGTTATGAGAATGGGACAGGACTGTAAAAGGGAGAAATAATTACAAAGTAAAATCCATAATTATAAAAAATTAAAAAAAAATAAACAATGAGGACCATATCTTCCAAAAATAATTGAAAGAAACTAATGAGGGACTAAATTGAAAACAAAATAAATGAAGAAAATGATAGAAAAAGAGTAATGAAAAAAATAACAACCAAAATTTGAAAAAAAATGAATTAAAATTTTAAAGGACAAAATAAAAAAATGCAAATGATGAAAAAACAGCAATCAATAGAATGAGGACCAGATTATAAACAAAAAACAAATTAAATTAAATGCAGAGATGGATGAAATTGAAAAAAAAACTTCAAGAAGCATTAAAATCAAAGCAAATAGAAATAAAAAGAATAAGGACCAAATCTAAAACAAATACAAAATGAAGGACAAAACTAAATTTTTTAAAGCCTGGCACGAAAACCAAGACCAGGAGAGAGAAACAAAGCACAGGAGAAAAAACTTCATCGTCATCAATTGTCAACCTCCTTGGAGCAAGTGCCATTCCACACCTGCATTATTTCCTTGCACATCGGATGAGACAGTGATCAGTTTTTTTCCACCGTAATTGGCCACACGTGTCTCTGGAATAGCTTAGAGGACTCTGACATATTGATGCATGTGTGACACCCGTTAGTATATTTTATTGATTTATTAATATTTTAATAAGACAAATTACAGAAAAAGGCCCAAGGGCATACCGTTATTACAATAAAAAAACTATGGTCCAAAGACCAAAATGCCCTCATAAACTATTCTTTAAATTTGGAAAGTCAAAGGTCAGCAATGTAAATTTACTATACAAAAATAATTCAAAGACAAATAACCCCTCCCTGCAAGGCCATTTTTTCTGAACAACCAATGGTATAAGCGTTATTTCACTAAGCAAATTAAAAGAAAAGAACGAAAAAAACCCTTAACAGAAGATTATTTTTTATTAGATTTCAAGGGCAAAAGAGTATTTTTACTGTGCATTATAAATTTGAATGATATTTTTGCACCTTATCAATTTTCAAATGACATTTGGATCCTATAAAAAATATGATTTTGCCCCAATACCAAAGTAATTGGCTCTCCTCATGTGGTATAGTGATTCGCTAAGGCCTTTTAGTTTTTCGTTAATTAGCTAAAAATTAAAAAGCTAATGACTGAATTGGAAATGACACAAATATTGAGGGACTATTTTAATACAATCAAGGATGAGATTAAAAAGAAATTGGAAAAAAAAGGTTGATATCAGCTAAATAATTAAAAATTAAAAAGCTAATGATTGAATTGGAAAGGGTGGCAAAACATAAGGACTATTTTTAATGCAACCCGAGAAGAAATTAAAAGAAATAAAAAGAAAATATTGAAATTGGCTGAAAATAAAAGAAATAAAAATCCGAACTAGCAAAAATGACAAACTTGAGGAACCAATTTAAAAACATATAAATTCTAACTTAAATGAAATGAATGTTTTGGGTAAAATAACGTTGTTTCATGCTTTAATTCAAAAAAAAAATAATTAAAACAATGTTGTTTTGGGCATGTATGGTGAATAGTACTTATTCCCCATTTGACAACTGCATGATATTTTTTTCATGTATTTTGGCAAGAACATGGGTACTATTTTCTCTATCCCACACCTCCTTAAAGGTCAAACAACACACCATTCTTCTCCATTACATGTGTACTATATTCTCAGCAAAAAATTATACATTGTAGGTTAATATATTTATTGGGATCTCAATTAGTTCACTCACTGGGTTATTTTAGGTTTTATAAACGAAAAAAGCCATTGCAGCTTTTAGAGCACTCACTAGGAATTTTCTAGATATATTTACTAGACTTCATGTTATTGAATTGTGTTTAAAAAAATGAATAGAAATCAAATACTCAAATAAAAATTAAAAATATTAATTAAATACATCAAATAATTGTTATTTTTACAGTAATATTATTAAGTGTTTACAATATATTCTAAATAAAATATTATATGAATTGATTAGAAGCATCAAATGACTTTTAACAAGAACAACAAGTGACATTAGGAACTCAGATTCAACAAAAGAATAAAAATCATAATTGAACTTAATTGACTTTTTCTCGATTCAAAAATATTTTGAAGGGGTGTCTTTATATATAATGATTTCTTTATGTGTGTTTTCTTTTATAGTTATCCCAGTAAAAAGTTATGAACATCATTAAATTCAAATTCAAAATTATAGACTTCATTATTTATATGTGAAAAAACTAGTTCCTAGTTTAGTTTGATTAGTTTTTATTAGTCTTCGCGTATGCGTTTCCTTGTGAGTTTAGATTATTTTTTTGCATAAAAAATAATGTTCAATTCTCTCAAATGTTTTTTTTTAAAGCAAAATATATAACTCGGGTTATAAGTTTGACTAGGTTGAATACGCAAAGTTTATTTTAATTAGACAAAAAAATACAATGACATTAGATGGATCACATTTAAAAAGAAAAGTGATTATGATAACATGTGAAAAAAATATTTTTTTTCAAAAGAGAACACATAATGCATCTTAATCCACAACCCATTAAATATAAAAGAGCAAAATAGGGTAAAAAAGCACATAAAAAACATGTTTTTGTTTATCCAAGTTAGCGTGATAAACCTGTAACCCTGGTAAATAAGGTTGAGTTAACCTGAAATATCCTGACAAACCAGTAACCCAGATCATGAGATTAAACTAACCTGATAAAAAAAATAAAGAGAATTATAAAGCTTTTTTTTAAAAAAAAAAAAACACATGTAAACTTTTCAAACTCATGACCCAGGTCATTAGACTTGAAACACTGTATTTGAAAAAAACAATGAAGTTCAATTTTCAATCATTCAAATATTGACGGATGAAATTGAAAAAAGAATTTTAATTATACAAAAGGATAAAAAAATACAAATTAAAAGAATGCATATCAAGATTAAAATAAAAAAAATAAATTTTATATTTGATATAAGGATGAAATTGTAAAGAAAAATTAATTTAGTAAAAGGACCTAAGAAATCAAAAGAATGAGGATTAAAATTGACATAAAAAATGAAAACAAGTTTTTGATTGAAAGGTGAAATTGAAGAGAATAATAACCTTTATAAAAGAGCCAATAAAAAATTAAAAATTAAAACAATGATGACTAAATTGGAAAACATAATACCATTAATTTGGATTGAAGGATGAAGTTAAAAACCACTAAAACTTTTATAAAAAGGTTAAAAAAATCAAAAGAATAAGGATCGAATTGAAAAATATATTTTTGGTAAATTGAGATTGAAGGATAAAATTAAAAACAAATAAAACTTTTACAAAAGGGTCAAAAGCAAAAAATATAAATAAAAAAATAAAGACTGAAATTGAAATATCAATAACAAGAGGACCAAACTATAATTTTCAAGTGAGGAGAGAGAAAAGAAGAAAAAAAAAGACTCATCGACAACAAATCAGACAACCCATGTCGACATGTGTTACTCCATAGAAGAAAGATCATGGTGGCGCTTCTAACGAGCATTGAAAGGGCATTTTTAGACACTAGAAAGCTTCTCACACACCTTATAAAGCTTTACAATACTTGTTTTTTTTTTTTATTTAGCCAAATATCAAATTTCCCTGAGCTGACTCAATAATAATAATAAAATCATGGTGAAAAGATAAAAAAAACTCTTTTGACTCCAATTTTAATATTTGTTTTTCTTTTAAGAGCATTTTGATCATTTCATTATGCATTTTAATTGTTATTATTTTTTATATTTGATCAAATATTAAATTATTCCTTTGCTGATATTATAATAATTAAAAAAACTATTGTGAAAATACAAAAATATCTTTTAAAGTCAATTTTAATTTTGTTTTTGGCTTTCAATAGCATTTTAGTTATTTTGTTGTATAATTGAGATGATAAAAGATTTATTTATCTCCGCTAATTTAATTATGACTATTGAGTCATGTGAAAAGATTTTAGTTTTATTGGAAGATAATGTTTTTTTTTTATATGGAGGGACAAAACCTTTATTATATTGTTCCAATTAACAATATGCTTGAGTTCAAGACCTATAATATTTTTTCAAAGACAAATTAGATTTATTTTAAAATAATAATACTAGTTTAATATCGCACATTATGTGATTTATTATTAAAAAACTTGATAGGTAAATAAATACAATTTAAATCGCAATAAAATACATTTACAACATACTAATTATATATATATATATATATATATATATCTTTTGATGTGAGTACAGTAATTTAGTTTAATTAAAAAATATTTTAATATTTTGTATTTATAATAATTAACACCATTCTATTCTCTGATAGGATATAGAGATGAAATCTCTTTTAGATGACGTCTTATTTATAAGTTATAACATCATATTTTAGATTTAAATTCATAATCATAGTGATCCTACCATAGGAAAACAATTTTTTTTTTTTTTTTTAGGGGAGTTAAACATCAAGAGTCAAGACTATATATTAGACATTCAAAACCTGTAAAATACACGTCGAATTTACGGTAAAGCAAAGCAAAGCAATCAGATCCTCCTCTGCCTTCGTATGTGAAAACCACCATCTCTCTCTCCTTCTATTCTATCCTTCTTCATCCATAAAAAGAGCACCGAAATCCATCAACAGCTCACCAACACTTTTTATCGGATCGGATCGGATCATCAAGAGCCCTGATGTGAATCTCCGCGAAGCCCAACGCATTCCCCAAGCAAGGTTGTTCAATAATCTCCAATGGCAAAACTCTTAGTTTTTAGCACTGCATTTAATTCAAAATCTCACTCCAAATCCCACAATTTGTTGGATTCTATACATTATCTGCTAGATCACGAAATATATTCAATTTCCCATAGGATCTTCTCGTTATGATCCTGTGTTTGATATCAATTTGTGTGTAAATGCAGGGGTGTGATCATAGATTATTGTTTTATTTTGTTGTCGGTGTTGGGGTGAGTTATATAAGAGATGGCTTGGTTTAGCGGGAAAGTCTCTCTGGGGAACTTCCCGGATCTAGCAGGAGCGGTTAATAAGCTGAGTGAGAGCGTCAAGAATATCGAGAAGAATTTCGATACTGCTCTTGGTTTTGAAGATAAATCTGATTCTAGTAGCACCACTGAAGGTACCATAACTACCACTACCTTGCTCTTGGTTTAGATATATTCTGGCTGTTAGAACTTGTGGAATGCTGGAGCTCATGCATACTGTTTTGTTTGTTTATTGAAAATAACTATGTGGTTGATCTCAGTACTTTGCGAAAATGTTAAGTTTTTTGTGCTAGAGCATGGAAGTTGATTTTTCAAATGTTGTGTTGAAGCTAGGGAACAACATGGTTGCATGTTCATTGGTTTTTTTTTTTTAATGTTCTAACTTATGTGTATTGAGACCCATTTTATTTAGAATCTCCTTTCTATTTTCTTGCTAGCTTCGGGATTATGGCCGGTAATGTCCTTTATGGGGAACAAAAGTGAGGATAATACTGATGAATCGTCAGGGAAAACTGTATCTCCACAGAAATTGTCTACTGTTGAGGAGAAAGAGTCTCAAAATTCTGAGACCCAACAAACCACATCTGCTGAAGAAAATCAAATGCTCGAGAGGAAAAAAGATGCTGAGCATCCAGAGATTGCTGAGAAAAAAGATGATGTCATTTCAGATACTGGCAAAACTGAACTTGAATCTGAAATTCAATCAGAGACTAAGGCTGTTGAACCTCCTGAGCCAGTTGTCCATGATGTTAAAGTACCAGAATCAGTTGATGATGTGCAGGGAAAAGAGATTTCAGAGCAGGGCTGTGCTGAAAATTTAGATACATTGGAGGTCAGATCAGAAGTTTCCAGGGTTGATAAAGTTGAGGCTCCTTCCATCTTGCATGATGAGTCACATAATGTGTCTCATACTCCTGATAGCACAGATGAACAAGAGACACAAGCTGAGGAGACTGTAGAACGAAGTTCTACTATTCAAGCTGAGGCATCAAACGAACCGCAACCTGAGGCATTGAATGATGTGCAAGCTCAGGCATCAACTGATATCCTAGCTGAGGCATCAAGTGATACCCAAGCTGGAGCTGTGCTTGATTCATCCAGTTCACAGCCTGTTAGTGCTGAAGTGAGTGAAATGGTTCATGAATTTTCCCTGTCCGATGCATCTCCCCTAGATGAGGCTTCAGAAATTGTTTCTGGATCGGTTTCCCAGGCAGATGATGTTCACAATCAGACAGTTGGAGGGGACAAGCGAGTCAATGATGGTGAAATTGACATCAAAGATCAACACTTGAGTTTGAGGTCGAATATATCAGACTCTATAGATTCCACACTTGAACTAGAGAAGGTGAAGACTGAGATGAAAATGATGGAAACTGCACTACAAGGTGCTGCAAGGCAAGCTCAGGTATTACCATGTGGCACAGATATATTATGCAGGAAAAAACAGGCTTCAAACTTAGCCTCACTACTGAATTGCTACTCTTATTGTCCAATTGGACAACATTACATGTTAATGCTGGACAAAAAAGTCAATTTTGGTCCTTGCTGAGTCTTTTAAAGTATACATACTTTTGAAAGATACTGGATCATCTTTTCTCATATTGTTAGAACATTTCACTGGTCGATTCACACAATTTTATATTCTTGATGGCCTATAATTTATTTCAGTGGATAGAAAGATCCTCTCTAATTTTGTCTAAGTTTTTATTGTCTTGTTGTTGTTATATACTAAGCTCCACCAACCTCTCTTTCACTTGATTTTTGAATGATTTTTATGCTTGTTTTCTTCTCTTGTGTGCATAACACTTATTCGTAATGGACTGATATCACTGCAAACTGTGAGTGTTAAATGCTGCTGTCGCGTTATATTTCATTGAAGTTGTCTTCTCATGTTTTTCAAATTATGGTTGTCATGCCATAGGCGACCAACCCAGCCCTCAAGGCACACCACCTTCACCTTTCTGCTCATCAAAAGCGCTATTAGTACCTTTATGATGATAATGTTAGCTTGCGCTTCTCTTCTTTTGTTAAGAAGACTAATGAGATTTTGCACAACAGAACTTTTGATCAACAAAATTGGTATTTTTAGTGCTAGTTGTCAAAACTAAACTGTTTTGCAATTCTTTTGAGTCTTTAAGTTAAGCTAAAAGCTAACTCCGATGTTCTTCTTCTAGGCGAAGGCTGATGAGATTGCGAAGTTGATGAACGAAAATGAGCACCTGAAAATTGTTATTGAGGAATTGAAGGTCTGTATAAATTTTTACTATTTCTGCATTCAAGTTAATTTGGATTAGGTACTTTGTGCATATATATACATTACAGTAAAATGGTTACTTTTGTGCTTTTATTTTAAAAAAATTGGGTTTTGCCAATTACATTTTAACTGGATAGTTCATTTAGTTTGTGTTGCCAAGATTGTTCTTAGTATCTTCTGTAAGGGTTGTGTTTCTTGTCTTAAAAGAATTCTTATTATGTTGTTGGTTGCTAGTTTGATGGTAAAAAAGAAAAAAGAACTGACAATGATGTTGTATATTTACCTAAATATGTGCAAGCCATTCTCTGAACACTTGCTCTATAGTCCTTAATTCAACCCAAAATATTGATCGTCATCTGCATGTTTTGCATTAGTTGGGTTTGTATCAAAAAAGTAATTTGAACATTTTTTTTTGTGTTTGTTTTTCTTTTGTAGAAACTTGTTCAATTATTCATCTCATCAACTCCCCCTCTATTCTGTTTTGATCTCCTTTTCCATTAATTGAGAACTTGATTTTACAAATACTATTGTTGGTTAAAAGATAGTGATTTCTGCTCACTTTCTCTCTGACCTGAATGACATTTTTACCGTTGAATTTTATGCAACAGAGAAAATCTAATGATGCAGAAATTGAGTCTTTGAGAGAGGAATACCATCAAAGGGTTGCAACTCTTGAAAGAAAGGTATGCTTCTCAAATTTGAAAATTATCACATGCTTTTTTTATTTATATATATTTATTTTTTCTTTTTGCAATTTTAGGAAAAGATAATGATTGGTTATTGGTTGTGGAGATCGAGTATTTATTAATTGAGGTATATGTAATGACTAAGATGTCATGCTTTTATGCTTAATGACCATATGTTGATCACCATATGAATGCTGTCTAGCTTAGCTGGCCAGGTCACTTGACATGGTCCCAAGTGACTTTGGTTCAAATCCTGCTCTCAGCAGGGAGGGGAGGGATCTAGGGAAGTGGAAGCTATCCCCTGTTTTTTTTGGTTAAAGTCCAATTAGCCTCCTAATGAATCAAATGAAAAATGTACACTGCAAGATATTCCATATAATCCAAAAAGACAGTCTGTCAATTTTGTGATATTGCTTTTTGTTGGCTATTCTGATAAAGAAGTTTTCATCATTTATCTACAATACCATTCATGTTGAATATAGGCAACACATTTGTGCTCGTGCTGCACTATTATTGCTACTAGACTTAGAAGTAATTTCTTACATTGTCTAGTTGCGTGAGATTAGTGGAAGAGGCTTTTTGCTGCTTTGGAGTCAGTGGGTGTCTCTGGATTGGGTGGGGGATTTGTTAATAAAGAAAGTGAGCTTTGGGAGGAGGAAGGACCAAAATGTTTTATGGCTTGTGTAGTGTTTGCTCTGATTTGGAATATTTGGTTCCAGTATTTTAAGAACGCTCCCTCTCAAGCCAACTTTTGTGAAATTTGCTGGCTTCTCTACAGCATTTTGCTTCAGGATCTCTTAAAGGAGTATATTTGGCTAATAATCAGCAGACTGGAGTTACTTCTTGTCTGTTTTTTTTTTTTTTTTTTCCAATTCTTTGTTCCTCACCGTGGAGGATACCTTTACCCCCATTTTGATTTGTATTTCTTTTTGGATTTTCCTCTTTATAATATTTCCACCTTTTTCAAAAAAGAAATGGTTTAAATTGAGAATAATTGTAAAAGCCTGAAAGTTTTGGATAGTACCAATGCCTTGTGGTAGGGCTTGTATGCTGTGGTGGTGCGATAAACTTGCAACTTAAACTCTGAGATTCAGTCTGATGAGCTCTCCTGTGCATTTAAAGTTGAAAAGATTTATGTTTTTTAATGGCAATTAGTCTTATTGCTTTAGGTTTCTTACTGCAGAGATTAATATTGTCTTGGAATGTTTGGTTACAGGTCTATGCTCTTACAAAGGAAAGAGATACACTCAGGAGAGAGCATAATAAAAAAAGTGATGCAGCTGCTCTTCTGAAGGAAAAGGATGAAATCATTAATCAGGTTATGGCTGAAGGTAGAGCCACTCAAGCATTTATTTCCATGTGTAATGAATGTTTCTTCATACTCTGATTCTTTCAGAGGAAAAGATACTATAATATCTCCTACTCTACCTTTTTATTGCATGTCGAGCAGCGATTCAGTGTGAGGGTTTGTAGAACTAGTCAGGATTAAGGTTTTGAGACATTTTATTAACAATTGAAGATGGGTCTCCTCTTTTTATAACAGTTTTGCATTGGAGGAAACAGTTTTTGATGGAGTTTGCAGAGCAATGAGGTTTTTGTTTCATGTGATCTTTTTATCTGAAGATTTTGTCTATGAATTCTAGGTGAAGAGCTTTCAAAAAAGCAGGCTGCTCAAGAATCTACAATTAGAAAATTAAGAGCTCAGGTATCTAGCAGGCCTACTGATTATCTGAACTTTTGATGTTTCAATATCTAATAGCAATGCTCCTGCCTTTCTGATCTAAGGAATGTTTTGCTTGTTTCCCCTCTTTTTGTGAAATTTTAGATTAGAGAATTTGAAGAAGAAAAGAAAGGTTTGATGACCAAAGTTCAGGTAATTTGATTCTAAACTGTAATGTAGCTGGCTACATATTATCATGACATTTTGACTATTATGCTACCATTGGATTCAAGATGAGATGGACTGTTGTACCTGAACTTTTTTGGCATTCATTTTATGAAAGTTTTCTGTATAAATATATAATAAAAGATATGTTGTCACGGATTTGCAGAGATGATCCAGCATTGATAAAATGTAGGGCCTTTTGAATTTGACTTACATCCAATATTTTAATGTTTGTGAAGCATTGCTTAGATTCTGATGTCAGATAAAAGCACTCCTAATACATATTGCTTGCAAAAAATTAAAATGATTTTCTGGAGTGGAGGAACGTTTTTTTTCCTAATCTGTAAATTAAATCTCATTCTTTATTAGCTTCTTTGTGTTATAATTCGTATGAATTGCTGCAAAACACTTGTGTTAGTTTCAGACATTTAATTGAAATAGCTACCTTTTCTGGTCATTGTTTTGGCATCACCCTGTATTTTATTAACAATTTTTTTTTTATCCACTTCCAGGTGGAAGAAAATAAAGTAGAGAGTATAAAAAAGGACAAGACAGCTACAGAGAATTTGCTGCAAGAAACAATAGAAAAACACCAAGCAGAGCTTTCAGCGCAGAAAATTTATTATACTAATGCCTTATCTGCGGCCAAGGAGGCTGAAGCATTAGCAGAGGCGCGTGTTAATAATGAAGCCAGAACCGAATTAGAGAGTCGTCTAAGAGAAGCAGAGGAACGCGAGACTATGCTAGTTCAGGCACTTGAAGAATTAAGACAAACCTTGACTAGAAAGGAGCAGCAGGTTCTTACTTAATTTTATTGAGATTGTTGATGTGTGCCCACTGATATGCTGTAAATGACTCTCTAGTACACACTTTTTGATTGATTTCTGGTTTCATAGGCCGTTTTTAGAGAGGAAATGCTACGCAGGGACATTGAAGATCTTCAAAAACGTTATCAAGTGTGTTGAACTTTCTCATACCTTGCTGTAAATAAGTCATTGCTTTTGCTTTTGCATTATTCTCTATTTACTTTTAGTTGTGATAACTAGTTTTGCTTTTTCTCTAGGCAAGTGAGCGCCGTTGTGAGGAGTTGATTACTCAAGTTCCAGATTCTACTAGGCCTCTCCTAAGGCAGATTGAAGCCATGCAGGTGGTTTTATATTTTCATGCTTCTTTATAGTTCCCATTGGTGTCCTTGTGAACCTCAAATTATAGGCTATTTTTGTGTGACATTTTGTCACTTGGTATTAGGAAACAACAGCAAGAAGGGCCGAGGCCTGGGCTGCTGTGGAGAGATCTCTAAACTCTCGACTACAGGTGCCTGAATGTTATTTCTGGTTATGATATAACATGTGAAACTTGTAAAGACAAATATATTTATTAGTTGTTACATTTTCAGGAAGCAGAAGCGAAAGCTGCTGACGCTGAGGAAAGAGAGCGTTCTGTGAATGAACGCTTGTCTCAAACCTTATCTCGAATTAATGTTCTTGAAGCACAGGTTCATCATCTTTCTATGAAATGTTTTTTGTTAGTGATGAAACTGTTTGATGAATAGTAGCTGAAATTGGGTCTGCTCAGATTTCTTGTCTCAGGTCTGAACAAACACAGTTAAGTAGGTCCCTTGAAAAGGAGAGGCAGAGAGCAGCTGAAAACAGGCAGGAATACCTTGCAGCCAAGGAGGAAGCTGACACTCAAGAAGGACGTGCAAACCAACTTGAAGGACAAATCAAGGAACTGAGGCAGAAACACAAGGAAGAGTTACAAGATGCACTAATAAACCGAGAACTTCTACAACAGGTACCACCCTTGGGTTTCTTTCTACTCATGTCTATCACGGTTAATTAGGTTGCATGTGTTTATATTCCGGGTATCCGTTGCTTTTTAGTTTTTCTTACATTGCCAACTGCATTATAAACACAATTCAGTCTCGACAATGCTTAGAAGAACATGCTCAACTTGACATGTCTAAAAAATGAATCCATGGAAAGGGCACATATTGATGTTTTGTCTGTGCAGCTGAAGAACTTGCTTCTTTTCAATTATTGAATTTTCCCTTCATGAACATGATCTTTTCAATCTGTTAGTAAGAAGATCATCTTGACATTAGTAGAAGCCAATATGAAGTTTATTAATTTAATCCACATTTGGAATTCATTTTAAGCTGGATGGTTTTGTAGAAGATAATTTCAGCGTTGCTATACAGATTTCTCTGAAATTTTGAATGGTTTTTAAGCTGGAGATGTCTTTGAAAGATTAGAACAAAAGCTATCTTCCTACTTTATCATATGCACTTAAGTTGCAATGCTGTTTGAAAGATTTATGATTTAAGCTCTTATTTTATTTCAGGAAATTGAAAGAGAGAAAGCTGCTCGGTTAGAGTTGGAAAGGACAGCTCACATCCATTCTGCTTCTGCATCTGATAAAACTACTATTGCAAGGAGCAACTCTGCTTTTGAGAATGGTCTGCTTTACTTTTGAAATTTACACCAGTTAACCTTATTATCATGTTCATATATTTTTTAACATTTTGCTAATTTTGCAGGAAACTTAACCCGAAAGCTCTCCAGTGCTAGTAGTCTGGGCAGCATTGAGGAGAGCTATTTTCTGCAAGCATCTTTAGACACATCCGACAGTCTTTCTGAACGGAGGAATACTGGAGAGGCAACCATGAGTCCTTACTACATGAAGAGCATGACACCTAGTGCTTTCGAATCTGCCCTTCGTCAGAAAGAGGGTGAACTTGCATCATATATGTCTCGTTTGGTAAGTGTATTTTTTTTTCTTGAACTTCATGCTTAAAGGATCACTTGTTATCACATATTTTCAATCTGTATGCTGTATTGTGCATTCTAGAGCTAAGTTTTGCTGAGTGCACGCTGTGGGGATGTGTTGCATTTGGATGATCATCTGAGTTTATGATTACAATTTCCATGTGCAGCTCTGATGAATTATTTACATTTTTAATATGCTTCAGGCATCCATGGAATCTATCCGTGACTCCCTCGCAGAAGAGTTGGTCAAAATGACAGCACAGGTGAGTTTGTACATGTTCTTTAGTGAGTAGTCACATTTACAGCAAAGGTAATTCCTATATTTTATTGTTCTCCATTATTTTTCCATTTAATTGATTTCAATGAATGTTTTGATCCACTGCAGTGTGAGAAATTACAGGCAGAGTCTGCCCTTTTGCCTGGTGTACGGGCAGAACTAGATGCACTGAGGAGAAGGCACTCTGCTGCCCTGGAGTTAATGGGTGAACGCGATGAGGAAGTACGTATGTCTATCTTGTTTGGAAGTTCCTTTGATTGCAAACAATTTTATCAGCCTTAATGTTCTCATGGAATAAATTGTCTGGTTTGCTGTTGATGTTTTCTAGATCTTATTGCATAATTGAAATGCGCCAAGCAGCCTCAAAAGTTTTTAAGCCAGTTTTTTTTATCTTTGAAGGAATGTTTGCTTTGATTAGCTTATTAAAGAAATGCATTTTCCTTTGACGCCCAGAAATGCAGTATTGGCTGTGGAATTAAGTTTGCCCTGAAACATGATTGATCATTTTTACCCCATGGCGTGTTCATTATTTAAATAAAAAGTGTAGAGACTGTATAATGCATTTATCAACTGGAGCGCTGTAGATCTTTGTTTCTTGTTCCGCTTCCTTTTCTTAAAACTGCTCTTCATGGAATGTGCACCTGCTGAATCAAATGGAGTTCTTGAAGAAATGAAAAGTGAAGTAGGGGCTTCAGCATGAAGTTTGTCCAATAAAAATGGGAAGAATAACACTCGGACTGAAATTTTTTTCATGTAATCGTGTTGGAAGACTCTTTGCCAGATATTAAATTTTATTGATCACAAATATACTTCTATCGAGATTTCCATTTTGTGATTATGGAAGTGAAATTTCTTGATGCCCTTTATATGTTTAGATGGAATTTCTTGATTATAGTCGGGGAATCTGTGTTATATATGATAGCCTGACTTTTTGATGGCTGCATATTTCCAGTTGGAGGAACTTCGTGCTGATATTGTAGACTTGAAAGAAATGTACAGAGAGCAAGTAAATTTGCTTGTGAATAAGGTACTTCCTTTCAATCTTTTTATTTTTTATTTTTCCCCAAACGTGTCCAAAACTGGTACTCTTTCACTCTTTGTTTCATTTTTTGGCCAGAGCTCTTTTTCACTATTTGTTTCTGTGCTTATGCTTGCAAATTGTTGACAGATCCAAATATTAAGTACATCCTCTGGCAATGCCTGATAAGTTGACTCAACGAAATGTGGTATTTGCCATTTATTGTGAAGCTCATGGTATAGGATGCCTGGTAGATGTGATTTTGTTCGAACATTTTTCCCCCCTCTATACTTTGTGATTCGGGGCAAGCAGCTTCTCAAGTGTTTTGGGGGTTCCTTTTTCATGAAATCCAAAATTGTATTGTAATTGAGATGAATTTTTTGTATAGCAAAAATCAGATCGTGACAAATTTGTTTCTCCAGCTTGAAGATGATTTTGAGTTTTTGGATTTATTTAGTTATGATTCAAATTCTTCATTACAGTCTTAACCTTGGCTACTTCCATTTTATTTTATGAAGCTGATGAGGTTAATAATTAGATTAATCACAAAAAACCTTGGAGACTAACTGTCAAGCTTT
>Ga0325411_1003463_pt1 | contig 17807 bp, 15 predicted proteins | sample PopdelMetagenome_13_FD_206181 | JGI IMG/M metagenome (GOLD analysis project Ga0325411, IMG submission 206181) | Populus deltoides microbial communities from Bellville, Georgia, United States - Xylem-PdIQD-R4 | ecosystem: Host-associated > Plants > Phyllosphere > Stem > Wood/Secondary xylem...
AAAAAAATGCTCAGGTTAACTAACTATACTTGTTGCATAGGTCATGATATTGAAATAACCTGATTAAAAAAAAACTGGAGAAAATCATAAAGCCTATTTTTTAAAATAAACAACATCAAATGATGAAATTGAAAAAAAAATGCAAAAAAAAAAACCTATGTCAACCCATATTAACTTTTCAAATCCACGATCCAAATTACTAAATCGAAAGCACCCCTATCTGAAAAAATCACATAGCTTAATTCTTAATAAATCAAATATCGAAGGATAAAATTGAAAAAAAAATTCAATTATACAAGAGGATAAAAAACAAAACAAATAGCAATTATGAGAATAAAGACCAAATTTAAAATGAAAAATAAATGAGAGGACAACTTAGAATTTTAAATTAAAGGGGGGAAATTGAAAAGAAAAATCAAATTTATAAAAGAATCCAAAACAAAAAAAATTAAAAGAATAAGAATTAAATTTGAAAAAATAACAAATCACAATTATAGATAAAAGATAAAATTGAAAATAGATTGAAAAATTTGACTAAAGAAAAACGAACAAAAATTAAAATAAAAAAATGATGACCAAAGTTGATATCAATAAATAAGAGGACAAATATGAAATTTTGAATGGATAACATGAATTTTAAGGGGATGAAAGAGAAAAGAGACAAAGAAGAAAAAAGACGAAGTCGTCTGCGACACACCATTGCCAAAAACATCGTAATGCACGACCTCACAAGGAAGAAAGCACCATGATGCTTCTAGCTCCACTACAAAGTCGATGTTTGTTCACTGGACGATGCCACATGCTTTCCTTAACAGGCACGGTTCCCATGCACCTACCTTTTGTTTAAATTATATTTTTTGATTGTTAAGATACTAAATTATCCATGGTCAAATCCATTATAACAAAAAAAATTATGATGAAAATGCCATTGGACACCAGTTAAAAAAGTTTTGCTTTTAAAAATAATTTAGTTATTTTACCATGATTTGAAAATGAAAAAGACTAAAAAGCTCATAGAAGCTAACAAAATAAATTTTACTTTTATAAGTAATTAAGTCATTTTATTGTTTTAAAAAAAAAAGAAAAAGGTTTATTTGTCCCCGATAAATTTATAATAATAAATAAACCCTAGAAAAAAGACCATGTTACCCATATTACCCCAATAACAAGTTTGATAATTTTGTTTAAGAAGGGTAAAAAAGTAATTTTTATTTTTCAATCCATAGTGATATATGTATTGGATTACAATGATTTACTATAATAGGTATCTTCTTTGCTCACTGCTTCATAAGTTATAGCGAACACATAACAAAAATTTCTTGAAAATGATGCACTTATTAGAATTACAGTTACAATTAAATTACAAGTAAAATATTAAAAAGCATGGCGAAATTACTTTGCAAATACACTACAAAGCCTCTCATATTTCATTGTTTTTTTTTAATCTTAAATGTTTTTCTTCTCAATTTGATTATATTGTGGCCATGGTAAATTGCTTCTAATTTGTTAAGAAGGTACATAATTAAAATATAAAATACCAAACTATATGATTCTGGTTTGGTTAAGAATGGTGATATCATATGTTTTGTAATGATAATGCCATACCATGGCTTGTGTGTCTTGTGAACTTGGGCTTGCTGCGACTCTGATAGCATCCTAAGCACGTGCTATGTATTTGTGTTGAGGAGTGTAGCTTAACTGGACAGATTCTAGGTTTGTTTTCTAGAGATCACCAATTCGAGTCTCACAAACCTCAGGGCCACTGGAGGCTTACATGTGATAAATTCAATATTCAGTATTGATCTTTTATTCACTATATTCAATTATCTAAATTGTTACAATGCTTCCTCTTTATATAGCAGTAGAGGTAGTTTATTTACAGAATATTACTAACTAATCTATCCCTTAACCTTACAAAAAAATTCTTATTATTACGCTATCATTCTAACAGACTTAATACAACAGTGATGAAGAAATATATATACAGAATATAGTAGGCTTGAATATCTTGAATCTTCAACACTCCCCTTCAAGTTGGTGCATAGATATCATATATGCCCAACTTGTTGAGACAGAGATTAAAGCTTTGGCTAGACACTGCCTTGGTTAACACATCGACAAGTTGTTCTTAAGACTGAACATGAAGCACTTCGATAATTTTTTCTTCTAACTTTTCTTTGATAAAATGTCTATCCACATCAATATGTTTAGTTCTATTATGTTGGACGGGGTTATGGACAATATCACATGCCGTCTTGCTATCACAATATAATTTCATAACATTTATCTGCTCAACAAGTAATTCTTGCATCAGATTCCTGATCCATAATAACTCGCAAATTGCTTTGGCCATCCCCTTTTATTCAGCTTCGGCCGATGATCTAGCCACCACTTCTTGTTTCTTACTTCGCCAAGTGACCAAAATTCCCCCCATGAATGTAAAATATCCGGATGTAAATCGTCGATCCTCTATTGACCCAGCCCAATCAACATTGGTGAACCCTTCAATATTTAAGTTTTCTCCCTTTGTAAACAAAATTCCTTTTCCTGGAGACGATTTCAGGTACCTCAAGACACGAGTAACAACCTTCATGTGTTCTTCACTTGGGGAGTGCATGAACTGACTGATCACACTTAAAACGTAAGCCAAGTCAGGTCTGGTATGTACAGGATACATTAATCTCCCCACCAGTCTCTGATATCTCTCTTTATTAGTATGGATTTGTTGCGGATGTATACTTAGTTTCAGATTTTCTTCTATAGGAGTACTGAGTAGGCTACATACTGTCATGTCTGTTTCTTTCAATAAATCCAAGGCATGCTTTCGTTGAGACAGAAATATTCCTTCTTTCAATCTTGATACTTCAATGCCAATGAAGTGTTTTAAATGGCCAAGAGACTTCATTTTGAATTCTTGAGCAAGATGATTTTGTAATGCTTCCTTTTCCTCAGGATCATTTCCAGTAACTATCATATCATTGACGTATACAATGAGAGCTGTGATTGCCCTTTTATTGCCTTTTAAAAAAAGGATATGATCTGAGTTGCTTTGTTTGTATCCAATAGATTTCATAAATTTAGTGAACCTTCCAAACCATGCTCTAGAAGATTGCTTCAACCCATATAGGGATTTCCTTAGCCTGCATACCTGTGTACTTCCTTGGGTTTGCAACATACATCCAGGAGGTAATTCCATATATACTTCTTCTTGAGATCCCCATGCAAGAACATATTTTTTACATCAAATTGGTATAGGGGCCAGTCAAGGTTCACAGCTAGAGATATTAGGATTCGTACAGTATTGATCTTAGCCACCGGTGCAAAAGTCTCTAATAATCAATCCCGTAAGTTTGAGTGTATCCTTTGGCAACCAACCTTGCTTTAAATCTTTCAATGGTACCATCCATTTTATGTTTAATGGTAAACACCCACCTACATTCAACCGATTTCTTTCCTATGGGTAAGTCAACCACTTCCCATGTTGAATTCTTTTGAAGAGACCTTATTTCTTCATTCATATCTTCTTTCCATTTAGGATCTTTCAGAGCTTCCTGCACACTATTAGGAATAGATATAGCAGATAATTTTTTCATAAAAGTTTTATTTTTCTTTGACAGTTTATGATAGGATACGAAATTATTCATAGGGTAATGTGGTTTAGAAGTGAAGAGTGGTTCATAGTCAATTTTGGGTTTTCCTCGTGTAGTTATATGGGGTAGAATTTTAAGTTGTGTTTCAGAACTTACCTGAGGCTTGGGTAGAGATTCAAACTCAGAGATCACTTGATCCGTTGACATATTATGAATGGGGAAAGCTGATGACTGAGGTTGTGATTGCCTTACTTCTGTCTGGTCTTTAGTATATAGTTGTGGTTCCAATTGTATCATCTCTTTTGAAGCATGTGACTGAGGTTCGGTGTAATACTTTTCACTTATAACATCCAAGTGATACAGGTTGTCTTTGGGAGCTTGCGAGTTACCTTGGTTGTCCTCTTCACTGATCATTTCAGGAGTGGAGTAATACATTTTATCTTCATGAAATACGACATCAAGAGCGACAGATAGTTTGTGGGTTGAAGGATAATAACAACGATAACCTTTTTTATGTTAAGCATAACCAACAAAGATACATTTGAGTACCCGAGATTCCAACTTGTTTCTTAATGGCTTGTGGAGATGAACAAATTATGTACATCCAAAAACTTTTGGTGGTAGATTCGACATAGTAGGTGATTTTATGGCTTCGTGAAGAACACTTAACGGAGTTTGAAACTATAAGGTACTTGAGGGTAGTCTGTTGATGAGGTATGTTGTTGCTGTAATGGCTTCCCCCCTAGTATCTAATTGGCATATGAGCTTCAAACAAGGAAGCCCAAACAATTTCAAGAAGTTGGTGGTTCTTGCATTCTGCCACCCCATTTTGCTGAGGGGTGTAAGGTCAGGTAGTTTGATGGGTAATCCCATTGTCAACTAAATATTGTTTCAATTCTTGACTAATAAATTCTCCACCATTGTTACTACGTAGAACCTGTATGGTAGAGTGATATTGTGTGGCTATCATCTTGTGAAACTATTTGAATAATGAGCCAACTTTGTTATTGGATTTCATTAAGCAAATCCAAGTCACACGGGTATGGTCATCAATAAAGGATATAAACCACCGTTTATCACCGAGAGATACGTTATTTGCTGGACCCCAAACGTCCGAATGGATGACCATAAAAGGTGCTGGACTTTTATTCATACTTATTTGAAATAGGACACAATGGCTTTTAGCCAATTCACATACCTCACATTTAAAGTCTGAGTTAGACAGTTTAATAAGATTTTTGGCAACAACTCCTTTAAGTATCCAAATGATGAGTGTCCTAGACGTTTATGCCACAACCAAACCTCAGAGTCTGCAGATTTATTTGCTAAGAATGCTTGAGCCAACTGATGTGAGCTTGCTGATGTTAATTCTAGATAATAGAGCTTCCCTCGCCTAGTACCATAGCCAATTGTCTTCTGAGTTTGAATGTCCTTAAAAACATAAAGTTTGGGCCAAAAAATCACAATACATTGTAGGGTACGAGTTATTTGAGCCACAGATAGTAGGTTGTGATTAAGAGTTGGGACAACTAATACAGAATCCAAGCTTAATTATTCAGTGAGGGTGACAAAACCTTCCCCAATAACATGCGAAGGTGTACCATTTGCTGTGGATATAATATGTTGTTCAGAAGTTTTAAGGATTGAAGACATGGATTGTCAAAGGTCATGTGGTTAGTAGCTCCAGAATCAATTATCCATTCATTACTATTCCTAGTAGAGGAAGTGTGAAGGACCTTACTAAATGTTGTGATTAATGTTGAATCGTCCTTAGGTGTGATGGTAGAGGTAAGTTCTGCTACTATGCCAGATGTTGTGATCAAGGCTAAGTTGTCCTGAGGTGCGCATGCAGTGGTGTGTTCTGCAATAGCTGCTAAGACATGAGTGTTTGATCTTTGATTCCATTTTCGTGGTGCTTTGGCAGGATCCTACCATTCTGGATATCCAATTAGTTCATAGCATTTTAGCTTTGTGTGACCAGTCTCACCACAATAAGTGCAAACATATTTTGATTTGGCTTTTCCAATCTCATAGCTATTATTCTGACGTCCTGATGTCCAAATGATAGGTCCTGTACTGGTTGATCGGTATGTTCTAGGCTTGACTCGTCGTGCCATCATCGCAGATGATTCACCATGATCAATTTCATTATTCAGAGTGATTCTACGAACAACATCACGACGTACGTATGCATAGGCTTCTTCAAGATCCAATATTGGATCTTTTCTGAGAATCTCTCCTTGTATTTGTTCAAATTCAGCATCCAATCCATTCAAGAAAATATGTACCTGTAATCTTTCAACAGATTTTCTATAGGTAATGACATCGTCAGGATCTTTCATTACAGTTCTATCATGATGATCAAGTTCTTGGAAGATTTCCACAAGATCACCATAGTATATTGACAACGGGCGCCCCATCTGTTTCAAGGAGAAGGCTTTCTAATTTAATGAGAAAAGTTGCGTTTCATTTGCTACATCATAAAATGCTTTGGATAAAGCATTCCAGATTCACATGCAGTGCGTAGTCGGATGTATCTCTTCATTATGTCTGGAGACATAGAAGTTAGCAGCCATCCCTTCACCTTTTGATTTTCGGCATACCATTTTGTATAAGATGCATCTGTATCTTGGGGGGTTGTGTTTTGCCCATAATATATTCAAGTTTCTCTCTTCCTGCAATTTGCATTTCCATAATCTACGACCATACATCGTAGTTAACTTCAGTAAGAATAACACTGGCTGTGAATCCAGTGTTTTTGGTTTGAACATGAATAATTGGGGTGGCTTTTGTTTTGTTATTCATCATGATGCAAGATTTCAAGAATGTGAGCAAGACAGTGGACGGTATGAAACAGAGAGAGACTATAGAATCAATATCAAGAATATGTTTTTTTAAGAAGGATGGTTTGGGGATCAAGAAGATGAAGGTTTTGGAAGCAGATGAAGAATACAGAGATTTTGAGAGACAGATGAAGAAGATGAAGAAGATAAAGAAGGTGGATTCTGTTTATTGATGAGAAAGAAGGAATTCAGTAGTGTTTTAAGAGATATCAAGCTCTGATACCATGATAAATTCAATATTCAGTATTGATCTTTTATTCACTATATTCAATTATCTAAACTGTTACAATGCTTCCTCTTTATATAGCAGCAGAGGTAGTTTATTTACAGAATATTACTAACTAATCTATCCCTTAACCTTATGGAAAAATTCCTATTATTATGCTATCATTCTAACAGACTTAATACAACAGTGATGAAGAAATATATATATATATATATATATATATATATATATATATATATATATATATATATATATATATAGTAGGCTTGAATATCTTGAATCTTCAACAACATGGTCGTTAACTTTAGGGCCCGTGAGATTAATCGAGGTGCACGCAAGCTGGCCCGGACACCCATGTTAATAAAAAAATGTTAATTATCTGAATGTATGCGTGGTTGTATCTTTGTTGTTGTGGCTATAGACATTGATTAAAATTATTTTTTATATTTTTAAATCATTTTGATGTATTGATATTAAAAAAAAAATTTTAAATTTATTTTAATATATTTCTAAAAAAATACTTTAAAAAATAATAATTATCACACTCTTACACACCCACGAACATTTGCTAATGGTTGAATTTGATTTCAATTACCTTATTACATAATATAATGATCGATTCATACACATAATGTGTTTTTTTCGAAGAGAAATTAGAGTTCCATGTTTTATAATTAATGTTTCGATTTCTATTTACAATTCTCTTATCAATACATATAAAGAGAATAAAAAAATTGTTGGAAACACAGGAGAAACTACTTCCTGTAATGGGCTAGAAATGCTTTTGGTTGTCTACCAAAACCTCCAATCTCTATATTCAAATAAATTAAAGCTTCTTATTTTGAATGAATAGATATAACAATTTTAAACCTCATTATCATTTTTCTCCAGTCTTATTTTGTGGTATTAAATAGTGAAAAATATGCTATATAGTTCATGCCAGACAATGTCTATCAACATTTTAAGTTTGGTACAAATTTGCGTCGCCTAATAAATCATAGAATCACCTGGTTGAAACAAAAGTCTCAAACGACAGGTTGAGTATAATACATCAGATAAGAGGGGAGGTTGCAGAAAAACAAATAAAAATGGAGGTACAGGTGCAAATGCAAAAAAAACTGCAGGGGCCAAATCAAGTCCATGCTGATAAGCTGAGCAGAAGGTTGTGCTAAAGGCTACCATCATGCTTATCATAGAGATGAAAAGCGTAGAGAGGCCGATCATCAGGATATATAGCAAAAACCTTAAATGCACTTCTCTTTAGATATATAGGAGTTCCTTTATGGTTATCATTGCCCCCAGGTAAGCTAAGGGCTGCGGCAAAGACTACAGAAAACAAGGTTTTTATAGAGCAGGAATAGAATGCTTTCTTCTCTTGATGTTTGCTCTCAAATCTTGTTCGGGAAACGGCAGCATAATTTAATATGCTTGAAGTTCTTTGAAACTTTTTAGATGATATATACACCATACCAAGTGCTCCTATATAGTTTCTAGTACTTGATTAATTGAAGCTTATATATAGTACAGTTAAAAACTTGGTTGTCCCCTACTCTTTCCATTTTTACTTCTTTACTTGATTTCTTACAGTAAGGATGACACATTAATACTGTATTTATTACATATTGGATTTATATTATTGCGTCAGCAGATGGATTTTTTTTATATCTTTGTGAAACATAAAGCAAATGAATAAGATTTTTCAAGGAAATCCCCCCAAGATCAGTTAAACTACCTGAATTTGCTGAAATTTAAAAAACAAAGATTCTTAGAACAATATATAGCAAGCTCTTAGGATTGAAGTTCTCAATGTATATGTTAATTGATATGAATTGTGGAATGAAACTTTTAACTGGTTTAATCAAACCTAGAAAATATTTCAAGGGGAATAGTAAGAAAATGGAGATTGATTTTTGATAAAGTGGTATGTACCTTGAACCACACTAACTCTCGTTGCATTTGCAGAGCGGCACCAGAACCATATTCAGTCGATTCTGATCCGGTAATTTTGCCACTAGATGCAACATGTTGTTACCCATATGATCTTTATATGCTGTTATCACATCCTTCATTGATCCTAATTCATATATCAGATTGAATATACTAGCATGTCGATGCAGTACTGCTATATGAAACATGCTTTGTTTTTCTTCATCTGTTTCCCATATTAAATCAGGATAAGAAGAGATTAGTTCAGCCAAGAATTGAAAATTCCCTGCTTTTGCTGCATCAAATAATAAGTGTAGGTTCCCTGATTGTAGCCTTCAGGTCATCTCGTTTTAGGACTTCCTTCCAAAGGCGTTTGACTAATTGAAAAGCTTGAGATTGCGTCATAGTTGTGTTCTGTGAGGTCTTCATACCTGGGACTAAAACAGAAAGCAGAATAAGCTTTTCACGGTGTGAATAATGGAAGCTGTAGTCTTTTTCTGCGTGATAACAACAATAACAGCAACAAAATCAGTGGTTATATTGTTGTAGGAGTGCTGGTAATTTACTTGGTGTTCCCTTTTATTCTTTATGTTTTACAAAGCCCTGTAGGCAAAATGAGCTGCCCCTTTTATGCTATGAAGTTTGTCTTTTAGTATAGCTTGCATATTGTAAACATTTATTGCCTTGACATATTCCAAAAACTCTATATAAAAATCACCCTCTAATACCCCTAGCAAGTTGTGCTTGTATTTGTTTCTTTTAGTTCTTGTTTCTTTTTTCTATTAGCTTCTCTACACAGTTCACTTATTTCCATGGACAGAACTTTTTCTAGCAAGTTGTGCATATATTTGACGACTCTTGAACCATGTCGATACGTTTTTGCTAGTTGGTGAAGCTCCCCACCAACTATTTTAAGTTGAATTCTTATTGCATATTTTTCTTTCACTTGCACATGTACGAGTTTTCTATGTAAATCCTTAGATAACGATATAGTTTAGAATGCTGTTTTTCTGCACTTACCAATATATTTCCTGCTTACCAAATCTTATGTGATGTTGGCTGCATTTCTAAGCTGTTAAATTTCTGCTTTGGATTGTGGTTTCTATATGATCCAAGGACCAAACTCGCTCTTTACTCATAAGTAATCGGATTAAGTTTTGGTCTTGCAGACTCGAGTTTAAATTGTATTTGTTGGCATATTACAGGTGTATTTGTTGGCATATTACAGGTATGTTACACAACTTTCTCATCCGGGAAATACGTAATTACTGTGCATCTGTGAGTAATGTTATTCCAAGTGCATATTTGCCTTTTCATTTTGATCTATGCTGTGCTTTCATGCCAGATATGTAATTTAGAAATCACAACAAGTTATGCTATGCTATAATGCAAAAAGTTATAGAGCTGAACTTGTTGGCCTATCATAATTTGCTTGACAAAGCATATGATTATGATTGTGTCTCATGTAATTGATCATCTCCACTTGTATCTGTCCTAGCATGCACACTTGAAAATGCTTGCCATAAAAATGACAATAGCACTTGCAGCGAAGTAGATGACAGGAAGGCTGCCTCAGTGGAGTTGAAGTCCCAACCTCATTCTCCAGGGTCAGTTTCTCTCGTGGGACAATTGTTTCTGTATCTGCCCCGGTGATCTCAGAAATATCCTGTTCTTGTGGCGCAACAGGTAAATGGACATCTATTTCTTCCATTTCAATTAGATGCTCTTCTATTGCTTTAGCGCCTGCTTGGATACCTCCATTTCTTCTGGAAGGCACACGCACGTACCAATCTCTTATTTTATTCCTTGAAACGAGACTCTGTATTTATTTATTTCTTAGGTAACAGAGGAGAACTGCAGTTGTTTATGTACATTGTTAATGCTGACAGTTGTTTTTTTTTCTTTTTTGAACAGCAGTTGGTTATATGTAGTTAAGCTTTTGCTTTATGTGGTTGTCTTATAGCAGGATTTGTCCCCTCCAAAATTTGCTTTCGGAACTGATCTCTTCATTCATCCAGGCAAAGCCATAAACTCCCTCAGTTCTCCTCAAATATCCATGGATGCTGATTGCTGGTATTTAAGAAACCTCATTTATGAAAACACTTGCAATCAAGGATTCTGTCGGCATGCAATGCAACTACGAGAGACCGAAGGATATTTCAATTGATTCACTGTGACTTTTCTCCTCAGTCATTGAGCTGCACTGGTGAGTTTGTGTTGATAGTAGCATTTTTTTTTATTGGGCTGGGCGGTTGTTTCTTATTAGACATGTGCGAATGTGAGCGCTTCCTGTCAGCTTCATGGAAGGTGATGATGAAAAGTAAAATCCTTTGTAGAGTTCTCCATTGAGTGTAGAGAATCCCACATCATTAACGATGAAAAGTTTGAGGTGTTTATATAAAAAGATAGACATGCAATCCAATGGTCTAAGCTTTTGGACTGCAGCGGTGTTCATCATCAATACCTTCAAGTTCTCTCGTGCAAGCTCAGTGCATATCTCCCCAGCAATCCTTGAAACGGAAGATTTGAATTGTAACATCTTTTAGGTGCGTGGTTGGAATTGATTCCAAATGTAGGATTTTTGTTTTTGTAATTTCTAACAAAAAAAAAAAAATCTATCTATCTGGACCCTTTCAATGAGAGTCAAAAACTTATAATACATATTACTGATGATTTCATTTTCTGGAATTGGAACCGTATCGTTGGTGATGATATTGAAGGAGTGAGAGCAGCGCTTTGTATCTTTGACAAATGAAAACGAAGTAAGAAAATTTATTTTCCATTCTAAAGAAATTATTTAAATTTTATTAATTGATTTATTTATTTTCCGACCTTGATTTACACAAGATTTAATTATTTAACACTCCTACAAGTGTAATGCATGATCTATTTACTTCTTTAAATTAAAAAAAAAAATAAGAAGAAGAAGACATGACGAACACCTACCATTATCAAGTGATCCAAGCAATGCTGTGGTTGGGCATCAAATCAGATTTTATTTTTGGAAGAACAATGATGCTCATCACAAATGGAACAACATTGCAACAAGGGAGGGGCAACTGATCAAACAACATTAAAATAGGAGATCAGGAGGAAAGGTAAGAGTAGAGTAACCGAATAGAAAAGGCTGCAACTTGGGAAAGCAGTCCTCAATAAATGGATGCCATCACCAGGGAGAAAAATTATTCTCACAAGTCCAGGCTCCCAATAAACACAGTACTTGCAAGGATTCTTGCGCGCACATCTCGAAAACCACGGTCACCTTGAAAAAGCGAACAGCAACCGATCCAAGTCACTGTCTTCGATAACAAGCAAACAGAACAAACGTTAACTTTACTAACTGCTAGTTCAACCCTGAATTCCATGCAGAAATAAGAACAGCTGTTAATGGATTGGATTTTCCTAACATTAGATATGAAACAAATATATATTCAAAACATCAACAACTAATGGCATATTTATCCAATTTGGAGAGCAAAGCTACTAAAATCATGAGTTTTTTGAAAGTCGAGCGAGTAAGAATTATAAGGTGATTTCTTTTCTGCTCTGCATTCAGCAATCCAATGGACTTTTGACCGTACAATGGAGAACTTAACCTCTTTTTTATTTCAAGGATAAGAAAAAATTTATGCTTCTCGTCTGACTTTTTTTAAAAAAATACCTAATAGCTGGTTTTCTTTCTTCTTTCTTTTTTTGTGCATATGCCAAATAAGACTTACTGTACAATGAAGAAAATTGTCTACATGCCTCTAAGCAGTCACTCCATGTTTCAATGTTACATCTCACTCCTGCATGTGATATTGTATGAAGGATTTTTCAAAGTTACTAGAATTACAGGTTTAAGATAAGGGGATTGTGTTTCTCATATATGTCTTACAGCAGAAGAGGTTCAAAATATGAATATTCATGTCAAGCATGTGCTAGAATGATGTGTATCAACCCTGATATCAAAAGGATGGGCAGGGAAATAGATTTGAAGATTCAAGGCAAGAACAGAAATAGCGGACACACACATCAGCAGTGCACTGAAAACATGAACAAAAGAAAAAAATCAACGGTGCTGGAGGATTGAATTTTGATTACCAACATGCGTGCACACACATAAAAGTGACCGAAGAGCATGAGATTGGATCATGTTGGTCATGCATACGTTCCTCTAGGGCCTTTACTCTTCTTATATCAGTTGCACCAGAAGCCTAGATTATCATTTAATTAGGAAGTTGGATAAACCTATGGATTCATATCAATTTAAAATCATTCAAAATATGGAAAGAAAGACAGCCCACAAAGTGCCCTTTTTCGATAAATATGGGGTGTCTCCTTGAAACAAGAAGTTCCAAAGCATCCATTATCTAGACTAAGTTTTGAATACACTCCTATTTGAAGCATAGCCCAGGCAAATCAACATGCCCTGGCACCCCAGCATTATATACCGCAAGCATCAAGAAAGATCCATTTCTCAAACAATAGAAAATTATCACAAATAACAAAACAATTGAATTGAGACATTGCTTGTTCCTCACCTTCTTTTGCCAGTATGTCCATTTTATGCGTGCGAAACTATCAAGGGTTCTTTGGACTCTTGTACGGATTTCTTCTTATAGTGAAGGTATAACATCAACTGTATAATTCCCAAAATGGTACCAATGCCATTTGGAACCTGAAGTTCAAATGAAATCAAACTTGTTAGTGGGTAAACTTACCCAAGATAATATATATATATATATATAAATTCATTCATATACAACTACATAGTTATGAAAACACTCTCATAAATTTATGTTACATAAAGAGGGACATTATCGTTGGAATTTATGGCTTAAACTAAATAATGACGTGGCTTGAATTGATTTGTCGATTTAATTAAGTAAATTGAGTTACAATACATTTCTCCACAACCAAGAAAACCCTACGATTTGGACTTTGGCTTGACAATTGTTTCCTGGTTGGATATGGACTTGTGTAACCTGACTTTGATGTATATATACACACATATGTATGTTGCATAAATTTTAGAGGGAGGATAGCCGAAACTTCTTGTGGCCATCACCTTTGTTTGTGATTTTGCCATCAACAGAATTAGTGTAGTATTTTCTTGTGAGTGATTTCTTGGATGTAATTGGGTTTTTGGTTAATGTGGTTAAGTGTGTGCTTGATTAATGATTGTAATCCCCAAATATTTGATAGTGAAGTTTTGTAGAGTAGGCTTTTCAAACCACATTATATTTGAAGTCCCTTTTATTTTGTGTTATTGTTTGGTTTGCTTAGGTGTTTGCACAATAAGCGGTATCAAATTCTGGTTGATTGAAGACTTAAGCGGTATCAAATTGTTTGGTTTGCTTAAGTGTTTGCACAATAAGCGGTATCAAATTCTGGTTGATTGAAGACTTAAGCAAATCAAATGAAGATGATGAGGACACAAATTGGCATAATGAAATTTGAGATCAAATTGTTTGATGGGAAAAACAATTTCGTTCTTTGGCAAAGCACAATAAAGGATGTTTTAACAACTTAAGGACTTGATATTGTTGTCGAAGAGACTAAACCTAAACAACTGAAGGATGTTTATTGAAACTTAATTTAGAAGAAAGCAGCGAGTTAGATTCAATTGGCTTTGGCTTCAAAGGTTAAGTACAATGTCCTAGGCGAGTCGACACCTAGAGGCATCTGGGAAAAGTTTGCATATTTATGCTTCCAAGTCATTAACTAATCATTTTCTTTTAAAATTGGATTTATATTCGTTAAGGATAGATGAAGGAATGAGCATGCACAACCATCTTTCAAAATTTAAGAGGTTGATGATAAAAGTAGTTAATGTTGGAGAAAAGACTGAGAATGAAGAGCAATCCCTCCTTCTACTATCATCTTTGCATGTCATGCAAGTCGTTGGTACAAACAATGCTAGTTGGAAGTACAACTTTGGGTCTAAATGATGTGAGTACAATTTTACTAGAGAATGATAGGTTTTAGGAGTAGAAAATAATGTTAGAGATGATAAGGTGTTGGTTGCCTTGAAAACAAAATTATGATTATCGTGGTAGAGATATGGAACGAGGAGGTAGACTTGATAGAAAGAGCTCTAGATCAAATTCTAGACCTAGAGTCAATTGCAGTAACAGGGAATGTTTTTATTGTCATGGAAAAGGCCATTTTCAATATCATTTTGAGAAGATGAAAGCCGACTTAGAATATTAGAAACTAAACTGCAAGAAGTCTAGAGATGTTGTGATTGCCATGATGGCAATGCTTTCATGGTTAATAAAGGCAAGGAAGTTTGAAAACTCCATGAATTTTAGATTTTACATGCTCCTTCCATGTTTGTTGAAAGAAAGAATGGTTAGATAATATACAAAAAGTAGTGTTTGGTTGCATCCAACAAGAGAATTAGTTTTGCTTTGATAGATAGTGGAAAAGAAGATTATCGTACAAAACAATTTGCAAGGTACAAGCAAGTGTGTGTGAAGAAGAGTGGAGTTTCATACTTAACAAAAACAAGGTCGAAGTAGAAGATGATTTGTCCCTATTTAAACCAAGGTGGAGATTTGTTAAAATTAATGGCTTAAATTGAATAATGAGGTGGCTTTAATTGATTGGTTGATTGATTAAGTGCTTAAATTGAATAATGAGGTGGCTTTAATTGATTGGTTGATTGATTAAGTACAGTTACAATACACTATTCCATTCCCAAGAAAACCCTCGTATAATTATAAGAAGTTTTGGAATTTGGCTTGATACTTGTTTCCTAGTTGGATATGGACTTGTGTAACCTTGCTTTAGTCGTGTGTGTGCGCGCACGCGCACGCTGCAGAAATTGGTAACTTGTAACAGCCACCTTTGTTTGTGATTTTTTTGTCAACAGAATTAGTGTGGTATTTGTGTAATCAGGTTTTTTCGGTAGTGAGGTATTTAAGTGTGCTCTTGATTAGTGGTTATAATCCCTAATATTTAATAGTGAAGTTTTGTGGAGTAACTTTGCCGAACCACTCCTTTTTATTTTGTGTTATCAGTTAGTTTGCTTGGGTTTTGCACAACAATTATAACTGCTTGTACATTAAATCTGAAGTATTAAAATATAGAGGGAAAAGGTAAAGGTTGCACGAAAAGGAAATGCATGTGCCAGAGGAAGCTTACATAAATAAAGGCATCGAAATTCAATACTCCATACAGCAAGAAAGAGGTGCTCATCAAGAAAGTGGAAAGGGAGAGATAAAATGGCATGAATTCAACACTCTTTGTTTGGATCACCAAATTCTGGAGATATAAGTAAAAAAGCAATAAGAAATTAAGCAATTTAAGGAAATATTTAATTAAAAGGAAATAGTTGATTTACTGACAATTATAAACAACGGGGAAGCGAACATTGATATGAGAGAAACAACAGTCAATGACCCAACAGACATCCACCGTATCATTCGATCATGGATTTGCAAGCTTCCTACTACTATGATTGCAAATAGGCCAAGCACCACTAGCAGCGAAGCTAACATACTAACCTGCCGGCAACAAGTGATAGCAAATGTAAGTGAATGAGCACATAGAACCCATAAAATGTTGATAAGTTCTGCAAATAAAAGGGGATAAATACCTTTATTTTTCTCTCGGCATATATTATAAACAAGATAATGTAGGCTAATTGAAATACAGTGCCGAAAGAATTGACAGTGACAACCAATAGGTTATCAGCAGATATGAGGGGCATGCCGTACCACATGCAGATCAAGCAATTCATTAGTGCATATATATACGGCAACCCCGAGAACTGTTCCGTTGAACGGTTTCTGATGATTCTCCTATATGTTGGTCTGAGATTTTCAACATCAAGGAAAAAAAAAAATGCTAGTCAAAGGGATGAATTATATCAATCTCTGTAGTGAAAGAACACTGAGGACAGAAGAACAACTTACATAGGCGATACAAACAGCCCAAAAGCAAAGATATTCCCTGCAACAAATCAAGTATTGGTGTCAAAGAAAAATTCTCAAATGTTATTCCAATTCTATTTCATATAGCAAAATACATTTACTTCATACTTCATATCATCTAATTTGACATTTGCTTCGAGTTCCAGAACGGGAATTGCAAGCATCTAAAAGGAGCTGGTACATTGATTAAGCAAAAATAAAGTACCCAATGCATGCATAGAATTTAAGATCACACATATCTTCTTTTTTTCCCTTCCCTTTCTGAACAAACTGTACATGGGTTCCTGTTGCAATCCAAATTGTAAGAAATAAAGATGGAAAGGGGAAATCTGAGGCAGTTACTAACCCCAAATACAACCATATGAGGTATCTTGTTTTTCTGAATCTAATAAATTGATATCGAGAAACAGAACAAATGGGCCATTTGCTTTAAACGAGAAACATATGAAAGAAGTAAGAATCGAAAGAAGAGTACCGGCGATTCCTGCTGCATCCTTGCAAGAGGTCCAGACAGGATTATGAACAGAGTCACTCATCAATCCTTCCTTCCTTCCCTAAACACCAACCAACCTCTCTTTCTTTAACACCAATTAAAACCCAGCCTTAAGCTTTTATCTCAGCCTTGCAAACAAAACCCGCCTCCCTCTCTTTTAGATATGTATATAGCAAAGTCTTTATCTCTCAAAATTTTTCACGTTTTCGAAATAATAGCCAGGAAGGGGGGTGGGGGGGTTTCTCAACCTCTAGTACATTAAAATTAGTACGACAAATCATGTAAGATTTTTGTTAAATAGGCAGACAGGTCAGAGAGAGGGGACCCTTGCTTTCCTTCAGACAAGGGGGCTGGGGTGAGCTGGCAGGTTCCGGTTGGTGATATCCTCATCCACTTATCATCCTCATCCATTCATGACGACTCATCAGATCAGTCACCTTTTTTTCTTTTTTCTTTTTAATTCATGGATACGGTTTAAAGAATTTGCTATGGCATGTTTTTTTAAAATGTTTGTTATTTAAAATATATTAAAATAATATATTTTGAAAATTATTTAAAATTTATTTTTAATATTAGTATACTAAAATAATTTAAAAAAATAAAACAATAATTTTTTTTTTTTATGAAACGTTGGTAGGACGGTCGTTTCAAGACAGGAATTGTGCTTGGAAGATTCTTCAGCCAGCAAACCTTACTCAAATAATTAGTTTGAAAAGTTGTTTGATGATTATTGTTTTGCTAGCTGGAATTAGGCATAGATATATAGACTCCACACTAAATTTCCTGAAGTCTGCCTTGCTTTCTATT
>Ga0325411_1003466_pt1 | contig 17805 bp, 10 predicted proteins | sample PopdelMetagenome_13_FD_206181 | JGI IMG/M metagenome (GOLD analysis project Ga0325411, IMG submission 206181) | Populus deltoides microbial communities from Bellville, Georgia, United States - Xylem-PdIQD-R4 | ecosystem: Host-associated > Plants > Phyllosphere > Stem > Wood/Secondary xylem...
CTTGAGGGATCTTTCTTCTTGAATGGTCGTCATGCTTAATCTCTAAGAAATCATTCAAAATGTGGTCTCATTTCACATCTGGTCCTTACCCAATTATTGCCTGTCAATTTCCAATTGTGGGCAAATTCCACGGCGACCGTGTCATAATGGATGCCAGAGCTACAACTGCTGGCTGGATCAATAAATTTAGCAACTCCGTCATTTAAGTCGGGCAGCTCTGTCATTGACCCTTCTTTTATAGGGGAGACAACTAGTCACCAAAAAATCTCACACCACAACACCCCCCCCCCCCACCCCCCCCCCCACCCCCCAATACAATCCAGGTGGCAACGATGCACACGGAGCAGCACGTGCATCCAAGTCAATCAAAATGTTCCGTGTCACCAATCAGCCAACCCTCGCCTCTCTTATCCCACCAAACATCCACTTGGCAACGTCTAAGCCGTACGTACGCCTGGATATTGTGCCCCCACCAGGGCCTCTAGCTGGGAAACTACAAATCAGTCCCCCAATTACATGTACAATCTCAATTGAATCCTCAAAAATTTAAAATCACAAGTAATGCTATTTGTAATTATAAGATCAAAACTAGAGAATTAACATCTCTCGTTTAAAATTTTGAGACAGAAAAAAAATTTAAAAAATTTAAAATTATAATGAATTTTCACAAGTATCCTTTATTTTATATTGATTTTGAATATCTTAATACAAACACCCAATTCATAGTTTTATTCTGTTTTAAAAAAAAGAAAATAAAATCCATATATTTATATTATTATCTCAATCTCATATAATCTCATATGAAATTGAAATGATTGAGTCATTTTATTTGGACCGGAAAGTGATTTACAAAACAAAATTAAAAACTTACTCAACTCAATTATTAAAAAAAAAAAACTATAGGATTACACATTATTTTTGGAAAAACATGGATAATTTTTAGATCATCAAGTTGAAAACATCTATATAATTTGAGGACTGACTTGGTAGTTTTCCCAAACCAAATATCCATGACTTGGAAAAATGAACTAATAACGACGTCATATTTCAGAAAGCTGTGGGGAAGGAGGTGGAGACGAGGAAGGAAAATCCTAACGCCTTTAACCTCCTCATAAATAAACACGCAGAACGGATTTCTGCCACATTCAAATTAAAACCTGATATCAAAGAAGACAGTGAAAACCGATGGAAACAACGACGACGAAAACGACGAAGGTGAAGGTGAGGATAGTGGAGAGAGAAGGTGGTTCAGATGGAAGTAGTGGAAGCTGGGAGAGCGGCGGCGGCAGTGGTGGTGGCGGTGGCGGCGGCAGTGGTGGCGGCAGTGGCGGCAGTGGTGGCGGAGGACAAGAGAGGGGGATTTATGTGTATTCTGGCTGGGTTTATCATTTGGGGACGAACTCGATAGGGCGTCAGTATTGTCATTTGAGATTCTTGTTTATTAAAGGAAAATATGTTCAGATGTACAAGCGTGATCCTCAGGATCATCCTGGCATCGTATGCTTTCTTCTTTGCCTGCCTTTTTTCTTTATTGTTTTTTGCTGCCTTTTGTTTTGGCTTAAGGATCAAGAAAGTAAACGCTGCTTTTTTTATGTGTGATTTTAATTTGATTCTTTTTTTATGTTATATATTTTTTTTATGGATTTAAGTTTAAAAAAAATGGAACTGATGTGTATTGGAGAAGGTTTGTTATTTTGAGCAGTTATGGTGGCGAGAAAAGAGTTATTTGATAATATCTGCAGGTGTTGATTTGAATGAAGTTAAAACACAAGTTGTAGGATTTTTTGGGTAAACTAAGGGTTGAAATGGGTTGATGGAACATTGGACTGAGAGAGGGTGGGAAGTGTTGTGGCTACTGGGTGGAGAGTTGAATAAGGGTTTTGATAATTTTGCTAGGTTGATCTGAGTGCTGCCGTGGGGTTGTTGGAGGCTTTGAGGTTTATAGATGTTGGAATTGCACCTGCGATGAGATTTGCTGTTGTAGATGTGGTTTTGCATTGAAAAATGGGAAGGGTAGTGGAATTTTAAGAACTTTCAGTGAGGTTTTATGAAGTGTGTCTAAATTTCCCACCGAACCGGCAAAACCTGATAAAAATGTGATATTAGGGTGCTAACGCACATTTCTTTGTCGTGAAAAATTCTCAAAATGTGTTCTGAAGTGGGAATTTTTCTCTTTGTTGTTTTTTTTTTTTCCTGTATTAGATTGGCAGTGTGAGGTAAAATGGTTTAACCTGGTGACTAAGACCCTTGGCTGGATGCATATTTGGATCCTGTCTACCTATGTCTTCTGATAAGAAACTCAAAAAATTAAGAACGAAGTAGGAAATTAAAATGCTTTTTCCAAGTGCATTAGAAATGTAGTTAATGAAGCTGATTTATTTGGTCTGAATTTGTTGTCTTGTTTGAAAATTTCTTTCTTGCGGTTTGCACAGCACCTAGTTTAGGCAATGATGTGGGGTTCTGCCTCTTCAGCCGCTTAGCCCTTTGGTTATTGTTATCTTTTGGCCTTTGTAACCTTTTTCCATTTTCTTTATACCGTTTCCTTCTTTTTCCAGGATTCTTTAGGAGGAGAATTTGTTTCCCATTGTGTATTATTTCTTGCAGTAACAGCCTCTTACTGAAAAATAATTATAAAATTCACCTGCTAATCTATGGTTATATTTCCCGTTTTTATTTTGTTCCTTGTTTTTGTAAATGACCCTTCTTCTTCCATCGAAGGGGAGAAAAAGAGAACTGAGATCATGTAATTTTAAGCTTCCCATCTAGGTTTATTATGGCACACAACAAGCACATTTTATACACAACAGATTAGTGTATCAACAAGTTTTTAAAGTGCACGATCAATTTAAATATGTGATTTCAAGTGTTCAATTTGATTCGTACTTAATTCTGACGCAACCTTTTTTTTTTGGTCCAGAAACATATCAGGAAGGGTGTAATAGGGCCTACACTTAAGGTGGAGGAGCTAGGGCGTCAAAAAGTCAATCATGGGGTAAGAACCTTGTCAATCTATATGTCATGAGTACTTAGACAGTATTAAATGTCTTTTTGCTTCTTCATACTTTAAGACATCATTTTTTTTACGCTTCCTCTGTTGGTTTAGCCGTTCTCCTCTTTCTTGAATAGCCTTTGAATCATGTCCAGTCATAAGCATGAGAACATAATCTAGGCTAACTTTTTTTTTCCTTGAATGTAGGATATTTATGTTTTACGGTTTTACAATCGATTGGATGAGACAAAAAAAGGAGAAGTAAGTTACAGTTTTCATCTATAGTTTGCAAATTATTGGTGCAATTTCAAGATGGATTAGATATTTCAATGTGAAGTGGTAAAGATTGTTGGCGTTTTAGAATCCATACTATGCACTGAACGAATTCATTTATCTGTCGATTATGTGCTTTATTTTATATTTTGTGATGATTGATTGTCTTGTGTCTGCTCGTTGTGATAATTTACCATACAGAATTTATAGTTGGCCTGCATGAAAGAAATATCAAATAAAGTGGCATTTGTGCCAGTTCACATGTTAGTTTCTTTCTCCATTTTCTCAATGCCAAGCAAATAAACAATGGATGGCCTCTCTTTAGGCATGCCATCTTCCACCTGTATCTTTTTTAATTGTCTGGATCTTAAAAAATGGATCCTAAAATAATGATTATATTGTACAATTTAAGAAATGATTCCAAGCCAACACTTCCATCTGTTTTACAACCCAGTAGACTCCACTGCTTTGTGTTCCCTATTTCACATTAAAGGCAGGTTTCTGGCTGTTAAGACTTTCTAAAGCTGTCAGCGACTTTCTAAAGCTGTCAGCGATGCAAACTAATCAAACCTCAATTCACCAACGCTACATCCACTGTGTTGTCAATTGCTATTTAGCAGACATTTGTCTTTATTCAACTTCAGACCTCTTATGTTCTATTAAGCCATCTTACCCAACCTGGTTGTGAAGAAAAGCAGCCTCAAAGTTTTTAAGTTCCGACAATAACCTAAAACTTGCTCTTTGAAATTCCTTAGAGGCTGAGATCATCAATAATTCTTAAACCCAATTCAAAATTTTATTTGTCTTAAAGAATAGAGTATACTCTAATAGCTTCCATTAGTAGAACCTGTGATTGCGCACTCTAAGAAACCATCATTGCAAAATTCTGAAAAATAACTAGAATTGGAAATTTATTATGAAGAATATTCCTTCTTGAGCCTTTATCTAATTGGCATTCATACAAGAGCATTATGTGGAATTTTCCAGAAAGGCAACACAATCCAGGGGTTCACTGACATGTATTTATTAGTTCTCATCTCTTACTTACATGCAAAACATTCTTCTTTATGCAATAAATATTGAGTGAGTTTGGAAGGAAAGATTATTAAGTTCCAGAAAGATAGCTTTATAAGCTGAAAATGTCTTTCATAACTATATGCACCAATGCCTGTCCCGAGTATGTTACCTGATGCATGCCTGCACGTGTGATGCACTCATTGTCACACGCAATGCTACTGTTACATCCCAGGGTGTAATCTTTAAGATCATGTGCTCTTGAGATGTTATTTGGAATCTGCATTTGGCTTGTGCTAACCTGGTGGGCCCTTTCATTTGCAGGTTTTTTTAATAAAGCAAATTGGTTTTATTTTCAAATAATTCTTAGTTATGCTTTCCTTTATATGCCAGAAAGACTTACAACTAATTGCTTGTTTGTGCTTCAAGATTGCTTGTGCTACAGCTGGAGAGGTTAAACAATGGATGGAAGCATTTGATCAGGGGAAGCAACAGGTACAGGGAATTAGACTTGAACGTGGTGAATAATTGGTCCTGTGTTAATTTTATATAGAATATCAGAGGTAGTTTCACATATAAAATCATCATGGCAGAACCAATTATAACTGCATTATTTATTATATTGTGTTGTGGTATTTTATTCAATTTGTTATGTTTGGTTTCCTTTCTGACAACTCAAAAGAAATACTCGGTCCTTGTCATGAAAGTGGAACTTATTGTTTTTGTTTTGAAAAAATTGGTACTTTGTGTAAGTAATGTTAGATTCATCAAATTCTTCTCTTGTTTGGACCATCATAATATTCTTTTGGCAGGCTGAATTTGAACTTGCAAGAGGACTTAGTACCAGAAACAAGCTGAACATGGAGACAGAGTATGCTTCCTACTTGTGGATCATCTTGTTTAAATAATTATCTTTGGACGAGTCTCTTCACCAATTGGTTTTGCTTGGATAATCATAGAGGATTTAACAACCAAATTAAGTGAGAAATGGAGGAATCTGATTTCTTGATGAGAAAAAAGCTAATATATACATTCATTGGCATCTGTAATCTCCCCACATTTACAGCTAGTTGAGTCCTGGCTCTACTTATAGCTAGTAATTTTTCACAATGATGAATTAAAAAGACATTTTTTTTGCAGCCAGATAATCCTAATTTGCTGATTTCTCAAGAAAATGTGATACCCATAGTTTGATCAACAATGGTTTCTGGTCTCAGTTACTCTTGCTGTATGTTGATATTTGGGTCTAGGTGACCATTCAAAAATCCCCAAAATGGTTGTAGATGCGAGATTGACAAGTTATTATTCCTTAAAATAAGCGTTTAGAGAGGCTCAAGCACATATTATTATTAGCTAGTATTTATATGTAAAGTTATCATTTCCACATGAAATCATGAATCATCAGAGCAACAAACATATAACCAGGTAAAGTTATCATTTCCCAGGACAGTGGGCCAATGCTAGTATTCCTCAGAGAATTTGGGTGGAAGATGTCCCCTATTCTGCTTCATCTCTTTTACTGCTGGATTCTCCTTTAGTTTAATGTTATGTTTATTCCTAAAAAAAAGTTATCATTTCCTATTTGATTATTTTGGTTGTAGATGTGTGATGTTATCGTGTCCTGTATTTTTGCAACAAACATATAATGAAGATAAAGTACAAACAGTGGGAACAGTTGGTTTTACTGGTTGATGGTCTATTCACTTCTAAAGAAGACAGGTGTTTAAATCCTTGCCAATCAACTTTTGTGCTTGATTTTATATGAAAACTAGGGGAACTAATCACTTGTAGCCAGGTCTATAACACAACTCTAGGATAGCTTATAATTAATGCAGGTAGTCAAAAGAGGCATAGGTTTTCTTGGGTGTCACTCTAAATATGTGGAATCATATTGGCAATGCTTTTGTTTTTTATTGTTAATTTCTATTCGTATTTTTTGCTTGGTTCACTGCAGGATTTTATTGTCTGGTATTCTGGATGAATTATTATTGTTTGAAATATCTTCTCTTTTGTTTTGCAAGGATTATCAATCTTGAAGGACATCGACCTAGAGTGAGGAGATATGCTTACGGATTGAAAAAGTTAATAAGAATAGGGCAAGGTAAGGTGTTACTCTCACTACTCATTAGCAAAACTGTTGCAACTCATTAGGCATTGGAGATTTTTCCAATTGTGCTATACAGTTCACTTGTCCTGGACATGAATAATCAAAGTTAAGAGTGCATATCTTAGTAAAGTGTGCATATCTTGTCATGGATTACTGCATGACATAGGCTTTCCAGGACTTCCAAGTGTTAATGTATTTCAATTTTCAAAGTAATGTTTTTTTGGCCACATCTGGAGTTGACTTGTATACAAGAGTGTGGCAACTTCTGGGATGTTATGTGTTTGTGATGGTATGGATCTGACATAGAACTGTCTATAGTTCAAAGGTTATGGTGGGATTTTTGGTGCTCATGTGCATGATAGATATGTTCCATCATAGAAATTTCAACTCTTCCATAAATTTATCATGATCTTCAGCAAGAAATGAGCAAAATTGCAGTGAGCTTAATGAGCTCAAACCAGGCATTGCTACCCATGTCCACTAAAAAAGTTAAAATTAGAGGATTTATTTTTTGGTGAAGACCCATTTATCCTAGCAACGGAAAATTAAAAAAAAAAAGTTAGTAAAATAAACCAGGAAAACAATTTCTTGGATGTGATGATGTCTGCTTGCATTTCTTAACATGCAGGAAGATTATAACATATGTTGCATCGATCATTATATGATTTGTCTGTGTCGTTGCCATGTTGTGTGTGTTCCTTTTGTTATAATCCTTTCTTGGTAAAATCCCATAACAACTTAATTTAAATATTTATCTTTGTTATAAGAAATTGGGAAAGTTTAATATTGGATGAAATGTATACCCCTTATGCATGCTAAGTGAATGTTTTATATCCTTCTATTTGGTGTTTACAAATATTGAATAAATTTGACTGTAAGAGTAATTTTTACAAAATAAAATATTGATGAATTTTTGTCAAATTGCTTCAACTCTTGATGCCAATTTTATATTTTATACTAAGTAACCTATCAATATGTGTGCTATAGAAATACTTACTGGTATGGAATAATCTTTAGTTTAAAAAAAAAATAATAATTTGCTAGTTCTGTCTGTCTTTTGTTATTGACAGGTCCAGAAACACTTCTTCGGCAATCCTCAAGCGTGGCTGCCAAGGTTAGGCCTGATAGGTACTTTGAGGGTGAGGTTGGAGATGCAATCGACTTTCATCAATGGAAATGTGTTCGTACAGCTAATGGTACCTTTCTATTATGCAATTTTTATATTCTTGTTTCCAAGCGATGGTCGTTGCTTTGTAGATGGTCCTCCCCAAAGCTCTTTCTTTCTCATTTTCTCTAGAGACTTTGACCATTCACTTGTTTTTTGTTCTACATATATCATTTCATATTCTTCATGAACTTACTACTCATAAATATCTCTATTAGTGTATGGATGTCCTAAATCCTTCATTTTGTATCCCAGATTCATATTTCTTTTATGCCATTGATGAGATGGTACAGTTTATATATGTGGTTAGGATTCTTTATTTGTCTTAAACTTTTTTGGATTAATTCTGGAGAAAAATGGACAACTTACTGTATAGTTTGTTTAAAATTATCATGGCATTTTTGCTGGCCTTAGGAGAAAAATATCAATGGGTTGCTCTCTTGGGAATGGCTAATATAACTCTATTGAAACCTCTGAGCTTCTACAGAAGAATCACAAAAGATAAGGCAGGGATCAGATCTGTGTTCAATTTACTATTGCCCTCATAGGTATATTTTCAATGTGGATGATCCATACTGTTGATAAGAATAGAATGCTGCTAGTACTGATAGACTAAATGAGCAGGGGAAAGAAAATGTAAATTATTTATGTTTTGGGCATTCTCACAACTTATAAACATGTAGCTTGTGACTGCAATCTCTCAACAGTTGATGGTTACTGGGCCTGCTAAAACATGCAACAGAATCATTGTATTGGCATATAGTACACAAATAGATACTTGAGTATATTTCAAATATTGAGCAGAGCATGATAGAATAGGTTTTACGGGTTTGACATGAAATTTGTTACCATATGTTGATTTTCATTTCTAAATACTTCCTATTGCTGTGGTTTCAGGTGTTCGAATCTTTGAGGATATGTCCAATTCCAAGGTTTTTGTTTCTTACTGTATCTGTTAGCCTTGATCGGAAAATGTTTTCTTGAATTCTTATGGAGAATTATCCTGGAAAACAATCTTCGTTGTGATCCCTCTCTCTCTCGCTTCTGTAATAACATGAAAAATTGACTTTCATGGTTAGATTGTGAAAATTAAGATGGAAGATGTGAAGTTTGCTGTTGTGGGTGATTGAATTTGTATGTATCTGACCTAGGTGTCTATGTCTGTAATTTATCTTTGTTGCTCTTCATGTTATCAATGAACCGAATAAAAAGCCTCTAGTCTTAATCTGCTCTGATGCATTGGTAGTGTTTGTAGAATGGTAAAGGTGTTCTTGTGAAAGCTGTTAGTGTGATTGAGGCCAGTGCTGATACTGTTTTTGAAGTGATTTTGAACCTTGACCAACATCAAAGATATGAGTAAGTTTCTCGATTTATCCTCGAGAGCTGTGTTAAATGAGCATTAAATTTCTCTCCAATAATTCATTACAGGTGGGATATGTTGACAGGCGACTTGGAGCTGTTAGATTCTTATGATGGACACTATGATGTTGTCTATGGGACATGTGATTCCAATTATCTTTCCCGGTAATGTCTTTAGGCTGGATTGTTAATGCATTTTGCAAAATGTATAAAGTCTCTTTTTTTGGTTGCTGGTTTGCTGCTAAAAAGACCCGTCTCTGAAAGAAAATATTTTTTCTCCCATTATTTTCTTCTTCGAGTGTGCATGTAATCTTTCTGCAATGATTAGAATTAAATACCATGGTCTATTTCTATTTTTTCGTCTTTGTTTCCATTGCAGTCTGGATTTAACTGGCTAACTAAACCCTTCCTAGTAAATGAATGGAGCTGGAAAAAGAAACTAAATGGCTTAAATACTTAAAACTCACACGTTGCACATGTTGTTATACCGAGAAACTTGTGTGTGCTGTTTTATCATCATCATTGCACATGTTGCTGCAGGACAAGTATATAGTTTTATATTTTAAGCGTATGTGATCTAAACCAAATTTAAACCATAAAGTGCAACCGGCTTGGACACATGTTAAACTTTGAAACAACAACTATGCCACCTTTATAAGTAATTATTTGTACTTCAACCAACCATGCCGTTGCTGTGCTTTGCATATCATAGTTTTCTTAATCTTCTTGTACACAATTGACTTTTAAATCTTGCACTTGTAATGATTTTTCCTTATTATTATTATTTAACATCATGATTCATGAGGCACTAGTAATTAAAGTAAGAGTTGCTACAATAGTAGTTTTAACTGCATCATGCTTCTTATTTCATCACTCAGAACTTACTTGTTAGACAACCTGCTCCACAGGTGGAAATCAAATAGAGATTTTGTCTTCTCTAGGCAATGGTTTCATGGACAAGACGGAACATACAGTAAGCAAATATACTTAACTGATTTACAGTTGCTTGTCATTAGGTGCAATGCTATGTGATATGCCGCAAATTTTTTAGACCAGGTGAACTAAACCCTCCCTTTATCTGGGACTGCCCCTTTTACATCTAGGAGAACTACATCTCCTGATCTGCACCCTGCATTCTCTCTCTGTGCCAAAATTTGTCACTACTGCACTGCCATGTTAGAAGAAGAGGCATAATGATGCTTAGATCATTGGCTGCATGCATAGATCAAGTTGCTTTTCAAGTCTTAGACAATAGGAGTCATACTTGGCCTATATTTGTTGGATTAATTTAACATCATCACAAGTTAATATGCTTTTTGAATTACCACTAAACATTATGGTACCTGCTTCAAGAATGGTCAATAGTCCAATATAATGTGAATCATGCCGTTATCTTTTCTGAGAATCTATAGTTAGATTCTTTCTTTGATTTTTTTTTTCAACTTTCTTCTATAGTTCATTAAATCAATTTCACTTGCCACCTCTGCTGTTGGCTGACATGTTTCTGTTTATTTCTGAAGCAATTTTGCAACTTCCTGCTGTGCATAAGGAGCGACCTCCAAGATCTGGATATCAGCGGGAGAAAATCAACCGTAAGTGGATTCATCTTTTAAAATGCTACATTTTCATAATATCTGAACCATTTGGAACTGATTATTGGCTCGCAAATATTACCATTATCAAGGAACTAGACAGTAAATTGGGTGTAATATGATGTATTCAGCAGGGGATGGGATCTAAATATTTAAAATTTAAATGAAGCAGGTGTATCTCTCTAGCTTCAGTTAAATATATTTGTGTTGATGCAAGGATATACTGTTCCATTATTCCTCTCTGTTCAAAATTTAAATCTTTTGGATTACATTATCGGACCTTGTTGTGAACGTCAAATAATTCAGTCGCCTTGCTTGCTTTTTATATTATCTTGGTGCATTTCTATATCCATGCAGATAATGAAGCTTCTTTTTTCTGGTCATCTCTGATTGTTTTGTGTTAGGTTTCAGTTTCACATGCAAGCTGATCATCTGCAATAATAAATGAAAAACTATCAACTGCCTTCATTGATTTGCTGTTTTCTGTTGATCTGTATTATTCATGAGTTGTAGCTTCTACATGGGAGATTAGAGATTTAAATACACCCATGGAGTCAAATACAGCAAGATGTCTTGTGATGCAAATGTTAGAGATACAAGAAGCAGGATGGTGCAGATGGAAGAAAAGTCGTGGCTCAAAGTTTGAGAAGACTATTTCTTTTGCATTATTATCTCAAGTGGAAGGTTTGGTTTTGATCCTTTCCTTATCTGGTACACGCTGTGATAAAAAGTCTTCCTTTTAGGCCATCTAACATATATTGCCTCAGCCTAGTGAGGTCTGTGAGAGATTTCAGGAAGTTCTGTCATCGGAACTCCAACCCATGATACGATTCTTGATCAACTGAGAAACCAACTTCTCTGGTCTCTAGACTACAAGTTTGGCAAGAACTAACAAGGGTCGTTGCATCTTCACATGTCTATTATTTACTTATTTATGTTTGGACCATAACTTCTATAAATTGGTCATCGATCAAGTTTAGGAATCACTTTGTTGGTGGCAACTAACATTTTTGTGATGTTATCTTGTCTCCCTAAGTGTTTATATCTTATCCTTCTTTGCAAGCCTTTCTCCTCTCCTTCTAAATATGCTCTTTGTGCATCCAGAATCCTGCCTGTTTAATTGAATAGCTATTAGAACCTGGGTAATATTTTATCCTAATTATATAAAATAGCAGCCTTCATGGCTGTGAAATGATTGGCAATGTGTGCTTTTGTCTAATTTTGAAAGGGTTTGCTTGGAATTAGTGGATTGATTTGTTGATACTCACAACTGCCAAACTGTTTCTCGCTGAAAATCAAATGTGACAATTCGTTCTCATCATACAGGTTATTCCTTTGAGACTAGGAGAAGTGTTACCTATAAAATAAAATTATTTATCGTTCAGTATAAGCAAAGATGAAAGTTTATTATGAAAACCCAGTTATGGTATGTGAGACATTGAAATTTCAAGAAATGTCATGTTCTTCCAAACAATATTAAAAGTAAATCCTATGAAATTAGGCTGCTGTAATTCTCTCCATTATCTTAATCATACTGGTGGTTAAATACTCTTGGTTCATTGTCAATCAGGTCTGAAAGAATATATTGCAGCAAATCCAGCATTCAAATTTGAACATTCCACTACAGTCATCGATTCTAGAAATTCTGATGGTGCCATCTCTAGCAGTGAATATGGGGATTCTGAAGTGCAAGATGAGTTTTATGATGCAATGGCTGATGACTCATCATCATCATCAGAAGAAGAAGAGAGTGATGATGATCATGAAAAGGTCAAGGTTATTTTAGAGTACTTTTGATGTCTCATTTATAGTTTATAGTTGAACCCAGATTTCTTATAGATAGCAATCGAAATTCTAAAGAACTCCTGAGCTGAAAGACATCTCTCTTATGGCAGGGAGTGAAAGTTAAACTGAGGAATGTTTCATGGGCCATCGCAGGCTTGGCATTGAAGCGAGCTCCAGGTCCTTTCTCTTCTGGATGATAATAACCTTGCCGGTCCTTGGTTGCTATTTCTTTAACATTGGTGTTACTCTTTTAGTGGCTTGAAAATTATCTCCGTTCCCAATAATAGTAGATATTTTGCCTTCTTGGTATACAAGTAAAGCTTTACTTTTGGTGATAAAATTGTATATATCGATTGTCTTATTTCCAGTGTAGTTGACTTAAATGAGGAGAAAATGGAAAAAGGAAATAGTGCTTAGGATCATACTTTTGTCTGTGCTTCAGTAAGTGCTAAGTCTTAACTGACAAATGATGTCTTTTTCCCTTTCTGCTGTATAGTCTCAGTATTTCTTTCACATTGGTGTTACTCTTTTTGTGGCTTGAAAATTATCTCCGTTCCCAATAATAGTAGATATTTTGCCTTCTTTGGTATACAAGTAAAGCTTTACTTTTGGTGATAAAATTGTATATATCGATTGTCTTATTTTCCAGTGTAGTTGACTTAAATGAGGAGAAAATGGAAAAAGGAAATAGTGCTTAGGATCATACTTTTGTCTGTGCTTCAGTAAGTGCCAAGTCTTAACTGACAACTGATGTCTTTTTCCCTTTCTGCTGTATAGTCTCAGTATTGCTTTATTTCAAATGCAGATCCAGATGCAAGTAAGAACTTGGATCCATGTATAGCTCCAATCAATATTGATCCAAGCCAATTTCATGGTTCTCTCAACAAAGGAAAGGATGAAAATGATTCAAACTGTTGGACTTCTCCAAGCGGCACAGGATTTATGGTTAGAGGAAAGACTTATCTAAAAGATAGCTCTAAGGTGGGTTCTTCTTTCCTTTCGATACATTGTTAATAATATCTTATTTATCATATTATAATGTCAAAATGAAAGGGATTGCTTATTTGCTATGTGTATTTGTGCTGCATGTTTTGCATTTAAATGCATGTTGGAGCTTGTGTTGTCTCATTTAACGAGACTGATAGTTTATGGATTAGTAATTGAGTTGATGGTGACGACCATCACATTCTGTTTTGAATATTAAATACTGATTTGTTAGAAACACTATTGTTTACCTGGATCAAAATGTCATGCATAACCTTTTTGCAGGTAATGGGAGGAGATCCCCTTCTCAAGCTCATTTCAGTTGACTGGTTCAAGGTTGACAAGGCCATAGATGGGATTTCACTTCATCCCAGGTGTCTGGTGCAGGTACCGTAGGTTAATTTTTGGTTTCTCGTAACTGATATAGTTAGGAAAAATTGTGAAACTAATCCTTCTCACTTTTAGACATGGACTCATATGTACTTAATAGCTATAAATTCTGATTGGGAACCCTGTTTTGCTTGATAGTCTGATATATGCCTATTTAATAGCTCCCTCCCTTGAAGCTATGAAATTTGATTAGTAAGTTGAAATGCTTGAAAAATGTATTTGTAGATTTGAACATTTCATATTTACCATGGTCTAAGAACAGTCTACTCTTTAAAATTATTTTAGAGTGCATTTTTTTCAAATCACGCCCAGTATTTAGCTAGAACAATCTTGCAACTCTCTCTGTTATGTGATTATTCATATCTTAGTGGACAATTTCAAGCTGTCTCTGAAAAGTTATAGAAACTTCATATCTAAGCTTTTAGATTTCATTGCTTGATATCTGCTGGAATCAAATAATCTCTTGGTTTTCTACTCTTTTTTTCCACCATGGATGATGACTTGTCTTGTTACAGCGTGTGTTAACTTTCTTCTATTAATAATACCTCACCTTTATATGAAAAGGAGGTGTGGTTCTGCTCTTAAAATGATATATAGTTCTATGTAATTTGAGTGGCCATTTATCCAATGATTGCACCTTTTCAATTTCAGACTGAAGCTGGAAAAAAGCTCCCCTTCATTCTGGTCATCAATCTCCAGGTATGCAAAAGAATGCATTCCAATCTCGTTCAATTTGATATGTTTTAAAGTGTCAAGAACTTGGAAGTTAGAAGTTAATGTTTTATCTGTGATAAACCATTATTACAATGCCTGCCATATGCAAGTTTCACATTAGTTACATATATTATATAAAAATTCATAGTTGCCTCTGGGTTTATAAATATGGTGTGAATTTCCAAATGCATGCATTCCAATCTCCATTTTGCTAATTTTCATTCTATACAAAATACTCTTACCCTAATCTGGAACTGTGTTGACTATATGAATTCTTCTCCCCAATTTTCATTCTGCACCATATTTTCAGTTGGAGACAAAGCCTGCAAAGAACACAGCCTTGTATTTTAGGTATCATAGCTTTACAAGTTATTATAGGTCATTATAAAAAGACTGAAATGCTGATCAAGAAAAATAGAGACTGGAATATGCCTAATCGTATGTAGCCTCTATACTTTAGAGGATGAAGATGATTTTGGATTTATTAGGCTTGATGAATGTCATTGACCATAATTAACTTTTTGTATTTTAAGATATTCTCTGATTTTAGAAGGTACATCATCTTTCAAAAAAAGCATGTGGTCATTTCTTTTTTCTGTTTCAGATTCCATCAAAACCAAACTACAGTTTGGTTCTCTACTATGCTGCAGACAGGCCAATAAACAAAAGTTCTTTGTTGGGTAAATTTGTTGATGGGACAGACTTGTTTCGGGATTCAAGATTCAAATTAATTCCTAGCATCGTTGAGGTATTCCATCCCATTAAGATTGTTACTAACGTTGGTGGCTTTTTCTATGTTTTGCCTTTAATATGTGGAGGCAGCTCATTGCTCTTTGAAATTAATAGGGATATTGGATGGTCAAGCGCGCAGTTGGAACAAAAGCTTGCCTATTGGGGAAAGCAGTAACCTGCAAGTACCTCAGACAAGATAATTTTCTAGAGGTAATATTTTCTCATACTTTTACTGCATCAGATGCAGTAGACACTTTACTTGAGATCATTCAGGATGTATAATGAATTAAACTAAAATGCTTTTCTTTGGTTGTGTTTCTGGTAACCAGATTGTGGGTTGATAATTGACACAGTATCCTTGTTCATGTTTTGGAAAATATTTTGGTTTGCTTCACAAATGTATGTTCTTGTACTTGGGGGAAAAATGCATATATACTGATTTTAAACTAAAAAGATTTTCTTTGGTTGTGTTTCTGGTAACCAGATTGTGGGTTGATAATTAACATGGTATCCTTGTTCATGTTTTGGAAAATATTTTGGTTTGTTTCACAAATGTATGTTCTTGAACTTGGGGAAAAAATGCATATATACTGATTTTACTAGCAAGTAATATGGTTCCGTTGTGAGTTTCTTGGGCTTATTTGATAATTTAATCAGATAATTAGAGCATTCATTCCGATTCATTTTTCTTATTATGGATGGAGAGGCAAGCATAAGCATATTTGTTTCATGTCATAATGCTTTTCTACTGTTGTTCCTTTAACTTGCTGTTTTTATGCTAAAACTTCTGTTTTGTAGATTGCTGTTGATATTGGCTCATCATCTGTGGCAAGAGGGGTCATTGGTCTTGTCCTTGGATATGTCACAAGCTTAGTTGTTGAACTTGCAATTTTGATAGAGGTTTGGACCGCTGTTAAATCACCCTTCCTTTTCTATTCATAGCGCAGTCTTGCCTAGCTATTGTACTTCTTCTGTAGACTTACAGCGCTTGAGGTTGGAAATGGTTATAAGGTCATAAACTATGACTTATTGCATTTTGTTCCCAACTGTGGGTGGACCTTTACATTTACACCCAGAGATTATTGCACTAGCAACCTAGATGGCCTCCGTGATAAAAAAGAAAATACATTTATTTAAGTTAAAGTACCTTATGGATTAGCCCAACTAAAACTTAGGCTGGCTCCAATTTCTCTTTATGATGGTACTCCCTGCCAACTGACAGATCAGTCACCTGATTGGACACTTGAAACGATGCTAGTTATAGAGCTCATGGTTTGAGACAAGTCCAAGGATCTAATGGCTGAAAACATGGGGATTTATGATAAACATGTGTAAACCCAGTTTTTTTTCCTTTATTTCAAATGTTAACTACTCACTTTGGGCTTTGTTATGCAGCCATATTGATAATCCTTTTGTTATTCCTTCTCCTTGTGCCAGTAATTTTGGTTCATCTGCTGCTGGTTATTTTAGTTCTATTTATGATTTATTTGAAAGAGTACTAGGGATGCAATGTGCAATATTAAATGACCATAGTTGTGTCCAGCATAGTTGTGTATGTTATAGTCATAATGTCACTAATGGTAATCCTGTGCTGACGTAGTCTAAGTGAATCTTCATGTATGATTTCTGAATTGTTAACTTAATCCAACTCGCATGATCCTGACTCCTGAGTACATGCATGTGATAATCAAACCTGATATTGAATCTAGCTGTTTTCCCAGGCAAAAGAGGAGGCAGATCTGCCTGAGTATATTCTCGGGACCGTCCGGCTAAATCGTCTAAGGATTGACACAGCCGTACCTTTGGAGGTTTAAGGTTTTCAATTGTCAACATTCTCCATTCATCGTATTCCTGTCCAGCTAAATCATCTAAGGATCGACACAGCAGTACCTTTGGAGGTTTAAGGTTTTCAATTGTCAACATTCTCCATTCATTGTATTCGTGTGATCGATGCTGTTATTTTTGGGGCTTTGCTCGCTCCGATATCTCTGATCCGGTAAAAGATCGCAACAGACATATTATAGTGCTTTGTTTAGATGTATTTATAACACATTGACAGATGGATAAATGGGTTTCTACATGGTGAGCTATAAGCGCAGTTGAAGATTGATCAGGTCTGAAAGATCCCACATAAGTTTGGTTTGGTAGGATTTACAAGGAGAATTAAACTTGAGTTGATACTAAGCCTTTTACCGGAATCGCTCATTTGATTGTCGGATTGGAAAACTAGCGGTCGAGTATCTGCAAACTGGGTAAGTGTGCTGGTAGATACCATCTTGTATCCAAATTATTCAGCTCTTAATTTGTCAAAATGCTATTTTTTTTAAATAAATAAAAAAAAAACATCTAATGTATTTTGCAACTCATGGTTCTTGCTTTGCCAAGGTAAAGAAAACAGGAATTTGTGTTACCAAACAAAAATGGACTGGTTGTTCTCTTTTGTTGCTTGTGGTATGGACCGTATGGTTTAGGTTATGTTGTTGAAGTCCTAAATTCTTCTTTCACATCAAAATGTAGGGCATGCTCAAAACCTCACCAGCCGTTTATTACTTGAACAATTGGTCGAAGCAGATTTCATGCTTTATGGTGCTCTATAGCAAACAAAAACAGTAAAGAGGAAAGAATTGTTGAAGAACTGATGTGAATCAAAGGAGTCTCCTTTTCTCCAATCACTTTACCAACTCCACCCACCTTTCTTTAA
>Ga0325411_1003467_pt1 | contig 17805 bp, 11 predicted proteins | sample PopdelMetagenome_13_FD_206181 | JGI IMG/M metagenome (GOLD analysis project Ga0325411, IMG submission 206181) | Populus deltoides microbial communities from Bellville, Georgia, United States - Xylem-PdIQD-R4 | ecosystem: Host-associated > Plants > Phyllosphere > Stem > Wood/Secondary xylem...
CCACCGGGCCGGGTCTTAAAACTTTGACTACAAAAGCTCGGATGAGTGCTAATTCTCAAACTTCTTTGTTTTGGTTATGATCAACCAGCTAATGATCACTGCTCAAGAAATCCCTTGATTTCATTGCATTAATTAATGGAGTCAATTGTTTTTCCAAATTTGAATTGTTCATTTAATTTAGTATTATCATTTTTATTTTCCCACAAGGCGAAGAAGTCCCAGTTTTTAATCGAGGAAAGAAGAATCCATATTCGTGGAAGAGCCTGCTGAGAGAACAAGTATCTAATCAAATATTTGCATGTATTGCCAAAAAGGTTAGGGTGCTATTTCAAAAACAGAGTGAGAAGTTCATCCTGTCATCTACTTTCGAGGAACAAGATACAGAAAAAAGGAAGAGAAAAAAACCAGAGAGAAGTGGATGAAAAGATTGATAAAAACTACAGCAGCACAAACAACCGCGTTAGTTTAAATGATTGAAAAAATAAAGAGCAGACGAATACAGAATGAATAAATAGTCAACTAAAAAGAGGATGAAATTGGGAGGAATTTGGTTTTGTTTAGTTACATATACATAAAAATGGAGGGGAAGAACTCAAAATTATGAGTTGGTTGTTACAATTTCACAAGCCATAGTTGACAGTTGTATCTCCCATTTTGATATTTAAAAGCATTTTATTCGATGTACAATCGCTCACTCGCTGGGCAGACTTCCACATATTTCCACCTTTTTCGAGAGAGGTTACACCACCAGCAGCTAATACAGCTCCACCTTGCTCCAGTAACAGGAAGACAGCAGCTCCCCCTGCTTTCATTTTCCTTCAAAAAAGGACCGCTTGGAAACTAAAAGGACAATCTTCCCTTATCTATGCTTCCGGTCCTTATCTCTTCTTGAATGCTTAACATCCTCCTCCCACTCTGCTGGAGGAGGAGGTGATGGCTCATACCTAGAGGGTTTCCTCTTGAAGTGCCTGTCATCATCACTGGACTCGTAGTCCATGGCGGCCGTGGCAGCAACACTGCTACTGCTCTTTCTGGTCTTCACAGAAGATGACTTGTAGTCATCATAATAGCCATTATTAACTGGTGACAATGACTTGTGATGTGTAGAAGATAAAGGGCCGCCGCCACCAGTAGCTGCTGGTGCTGCTTCACTAGAGGATGATACCTTGCGCTTCTTACTGGTGGGTTCTCCTTCTGCTGGAAAGCTAATGCGAGAGAACACGCTAACCTTTTGCTTTCGGTCTGTTACTGTTGTAGAAGGAGGTTTAGTGGTAGTCTCAGATACAGCTTTGGATGAGGATTCTGAATGGTGGTGGTGGTGGCGGCGGCGGTCACGGTCACTACGGTCACGATCATGGTAATCAAAATCATCAGCATCTCTATCACCGTGTTCATGGCGGTCAGACTTTCTTTTAGAAGGGCGTGGTGGTAAGGGGTCAATCTCACGGGCTGAACGTTCCGGTGATAATCTCTCAGACCTTCGACGATGATGATGGGGATCTCCGCTGGCACTGGATTGTGGTATTGACTTCTGCACCAACAGACAAGGAATAACTATTAGAATATCACCTTTCTTTCCTTTCATTTTTGGTATTAAGATATAAGAAAAAACAACTCCTGGTTAATTTTTAATATTCTTCTTCTTTTTAATTATTAATGATACATACAGTGCTTTATTAAAATTTATACTTATCAAAAAAAACCTTTTTTTTTCCCTCCGGAGACTAAAAGCTCTTAGTTTTATTAATTATTATTCTATACTGCAGCAAAAAAAAACTGCACAATAATCAATTTCTCGTACAAAAACTTCTGTCCCTGAAAATTAAGGCTGAAAAGAGGCATGAATTCAATGGTACTCTTATTTTTTCAACTATAGATTCGAGGTTTTTAGTGCTCATCTTTAACTATTAAGGGGAAAAAAAAACAAGAAAATATTTACTCAACTCCAAATAATTAACGGAAAAGAATTTCTACTGTTCTGTCAAAAAAACTTCAATAAAACAACAAATGGAGAAATAGAAGCAGAGTCACCCTTATTGGGGAGAGTGAATTGCTCTGTTCAAGGACGTGGTGCCAGCAAATCCAGAAAGACTGATATACAAAATTTACATGGAAGGCATGAGATGGAAGAGGGGAATGGCGACAAATCTAATAAAAAGTCTCGAGGAACCATGAAAATTCAAAAACTGGGTTGGCTTTGGTGTTAATTTCAGGTTCTAACTCCAAGTAGTTCATCTGAAAATAGAGTAAAATGAGGATTTTTTTCAAGTTGAGGAAGGACTCAGAAACCCCAGTAAAATAATAATAATAACCAATTATCTTTTCTAGCATTGAAAAGACAAAAGTGTGTTCTGGCTAAATTGTTGCTCAACACCATGGAAGGTACCTGAGCAGTACAGAAATAGATAATAAAGAGAGATCCAAACAATCATAAAAGACATACAGATTTCATTGAAGAAACATCGCCGCCGCCGCTCACTTCCCTACCCGGATCCCAATCTCTGGAAAACTCCCTATAGAAAGAGAATTATTTAGACATTAACAAGAACATGATTAAATGGACAAAAAATGAGATCACAGGGCTAACCAGGGGGGGGGGGGGAGGAACTGGTTGAGTCACATGATCATCAAACTCCAAAATGAGCTGATTATAACATATTTTACAAGCCACCCAAGGGTTTGGGGTGGATGTGCATGCACACAAGTATTTTTGGGGGTGGGGGTATCGTATTAAGCACCACCGGGGTGGGGGTATCATAATAAGCACCAAGCAACAGGTCTGATATTTAATATAATGGTTTAAGAACCATGCACTTTAACATAAGAAATGTTACATCATTTCTTAAACCACTAAGAAATAATGAGAAACAGTAATATTACCTTTCAGCTCGCCTCTCATTTTCACGACGCCTCCTGACATCAGCTTTGCGGGCCTCAAATTCCTCCCTGCTCATTAGAGGAGGTCTGAGATTCATGTTCATTCCAAATTCAGCAAGATCCCTACAGCAGTTGGGAGATAAGAAAATTCCAAATAAGTTTGTCAGGTTGCAGAGACAAGACAAGAACAATAACCAAAATGCAGAATTGTGTACCTCTGAGGTGGAACAGCAGGCATCATATAACTCTGGGCACCAAAAGGATCTGGAGGCATAACTCCCCCAAATGGCATATCCAAAGGGCTTAATCCATAACCCATAAAGGGCATTGGACCTGGATAAGGAGTCATGTATCCTTCCATTCCAGTCTGCATGCCACTCCAATATGGATTAAAGGCAGAGGGACCCATAGGCATCATAAAGCTCTCAGCTGCAAGATCCTGAGAAGCTTTCCACAAATCTGTGATACATTACATTCATCGAGGGAATCATAAATATTGTCACTAATAATTAATTACAAATTGAAATAAATACAAATACACCAAGCCTATAATAAAGAACATATCACTAATCCAAAAAAAAAAATTAATCAGCCATTATGTATGAAACCATAGTTACAGAACCCATTTATCCAGGAAAAACTAAAGAAAGCAACCAATATACCATTCGGAGGCATGCGAACTTTCTTCTTTTTCTTTTTCTTCCCTGACAAAGCAAAAGTCACAGTCAATTAAGCCACTCTCATGTGTCTTTTCTAAGTGAAATTAAGAGAAAACAGAGGATTCCATAACGCCCTAACAACAACAACAATAAATGTATATATAAAGATTGGCCATTACCTGCCTCACCAGGAGCCAGCTTCTGCTGAACTTCTTCCTCAGCCAGTGGGGCACTTCCTTGTGATGCTGGCTCCTTCACACTTATTGACTCATGTGTAGCCCCAGATACATCCACAGCTTTAGCAGTCCTCACTTTCTCAGGGACTTGCTGAGAAGCAATAAGAGGCTTCTCCTCCTCAGCTATTTCCTTGTTGAAAATTGGAGATTCTTCATTAACAGTAGACGGCTTATGTTCTCCCTTAGATGCAGCAGACTGTGTGGGTGATGGAATCTTTGGAGGTGGACAGCGTGCAGATTCCATATCTAAACTTAGAACGAAATTAATCATGCATATAATTGAATTAGCAGAAAATTTATGCAACTAATACAAAACAAACACATGCACAAACCTTGAACTTGAAAGGCGCTTCCTACATTTTCAGCACTACTGTTACCAGACTCCAAAATACGATTGATTGTATCCCTGAGAGTCTTGTTAGGAAGAAGATCATCTGCAAGGACATTTGATACCCCACATACACACTTTGACTTTGAGATAATGTAATCTCTTATACCTGTATTAAACAGAAAAGGCATGTAAGAATACTCTAAATACTGAAATAAAGAAATAAAATGAGTTATAATAGGCCAACTAGACATTCCTAAAACTAACGAGGTAGAAGATGGTGGAGAAGTATTGCCAAATTGCCGATTCAAAGAAAATTTAATGTTGCGGTAGAACAATTTATATGGCAGGTGGCAAATGAAATTCCAATACAAGGTGATACAGGATATGGAAAAAAAAAAAAAAGAACACTTACACTTGTCACAGAAGCTCGTGAAACAACATTTGCTTGTTAGGACTGCATCTTTCATAACTTCCTTGCACAGCGGGCAGTGAAGTTCAGGTGGAAGATCACCAACAGGCCGTGTGGAAGGTAGGCCTTCAATTTCTCTCTCAAAAGCAGCCCTGTTCAAATTTAAACATTCATAATGAATTTGATTGCCAACGTATCTAATTTAAAACCATATGGAGAAGAAATACTGAAGCATAAAATAGATATCAGCTTACTCATTTGGCTTCAAAACAGCAACTGCACCACTAGGTAAAGCATATGAGCCATCTGGGGTAGCCATCAGCATTGACTTTGGAATACCAGTAGGTGGCTTTACTCTTTTAATATCGTAATTAGGGTCACCATTTGTAGGGCAGTGTTGAATAAAATGCCCTGAATAAAAGTGACACAAAAATTAAAGGTTTGCATACTGCTCTCCTGCCCAACAAGTTTAAGTGGAGGTGAATATGAACAGTTACGAACCAGGAATCTTGCATCTGTGGCATACATAGCCTTGTGGAGGTGTTTTCCGCTCCAAGCCTAATCGACCTCAACAAAAAAATCATTTATGTCAGTGTTTTGGGAAAATGTTTGAAGTAAACATGCACTCTTTAGTGAATGTTAATACTAGCACAAGTCCAACATGGACAAGCACACAATCACAAAGGAAAAGAGAAATTTTAGCTTTATGGAAACACACCAAAAAACAATGCAATAATCACAAGAGAAGGAATAAGAAAATCACCAAAACCACGCCCACCCATTCTTCCAGCCACACCCCTACCAAAACCTCTACCAGCACCAAAGCCATCAGCACCCTGACTGCAAACCCAAATGGAAATTTAACAAATATACATACAAATAACTCTACAGATAGTAAAAGCACGCAGATTTCAATGTAACACAACTGAGGATCAATCTCACCGCTGCCAGTCCAATGCTGGGGTATCAATCAATGCCTTAATTCTGTCGTCCTCATCAGCCTTGTTTGTAGGGGCCACATCAGGAGGTGGATTACTAGATTGAACAGGCAGTACATCAGGAATGGAATACAAATCGTTTCCAAATTCATCCCATTCATTGTCTTCAGTCTACAATATCAAATAGCACACATAACAAACACACTACAAATTCATACTAATTCTATTGCTATATTACCAAATCAATTCAAGGAAAAGATGGCAGCATCCAAGCTTACATATCTCATGGAAGATGAATCAGCACCCATAAAACTACCCTTCTCTGGAAGGGTGTCCTCCACCTTAGTTTCCAACTTTGGCCTGCAAAATATAACAAGGACAAACTCAACCTAGCCTTGAAAATTTGTTTAACAAGAAGCTAAAACAAAATGAAAATCAATTTGCGGGCACTGCACTGTAGGATCTGTCTAAATCATTAAGTCAGTGAAAGTAACCTATTTGAGGAAACTGCACCCTTAAACCATATTCCACAGATTAATAAAGCACAAGAACTCTACAAATGTCTGGGCTGATATAAATTATGACAGCTCCACAAACCAAACATTTGATGCTCCATCTTCCAAAAACATAGGCCTTAACTAAATAAACTCAATCAAGCGTTTAAGAATTTAAAGGTTTTGAGATAGTACTCTTGCTCTGTAACAATGGGCAGACGAGGCCTCCCTGGAACCCGGCGTATTAATACAGACGTATTTTTGGGAATTAACATTGCTTCATCAAGATACTCTGAAATTGGAAACAAGGGAACAGCAAGGCTATAAAACACTACAAGAATGATAAATTATAAAACCAAACTTATAGTTTATCAAATGCAATCCCATTTGGTGGAACCAATCATTCCTAGTCATAAGAAGTTAGTCCATCTACAAAACCCCCAATAGGCATCTACAAACAATTCAGCATGAAATTTGTTTGGTTTTTCCACTGCCCACAGTTAAAAAAGCTCATTTGCACGCAACTGGATACATTGGGCACAAACTAGCCTTCTCCATAACGTGCATCAGTGTGCAAATCCAGGTGCTAAAAACAATATGGGCAGAAAGTGGAATGAGGAATCCAGAAGCAAAACCCAGAATTAAGAGTTGCATTGCTATTAGGTTTGTAATTTAATTGAAGGACAATCTAAGTGAAAAACAATCTAGTTAAACTAAAAAAAGAATTAAAACCAACCTTCATTGGTTTGGGCATTAGTGACAACAAGGTCGAAGTCTGTACCCCTTCCCAAATGCTTTGATTCAAATATTTTTTCTTTCAAAGTACCAACGGATATAAATGGACCGTCCATTGGGATTGAATCATAATCTCTAGCACTCTTAAATTTGTAATACACAGCCATTTTTTTTTCTTTCCACTAATTCAATAAAAAAAATATTATCGGATATCAAAACAACAGCACACACAATAAAACCGTGCCTCTCAAAAAACAAGGCCTGCTATTCAACTAAAAAAAGATAACAGTACAAAAAATTGAACTCTCTCTCTCCTTTCTCTATCCTTCTCAAGTAAAGATCAATCAAACAAACCAACTACGGAAGAAGAACCGTTCGCTTCGTGTGCCTCTTTCCCAACAAACCCTTCGAAACCTAGCCAATAGCAAGAAGCTCCTCTCTTTGAGTGCAATCAGACCAATCAAATCCTTGAAACAAGAAACCTCTGGTCGCAATTTAACTCAATCGAACAATTTCGGAACTTGTGAGTGGTAATTGAAAGATCGCACCTAAAGCAAAATAAACCCTATAATCGTCGAACTTCATTGGGAAATGATTGAATCTGATAAATCAGCCGATCCAAATCTTCATAGCCCGGTCAGATTAGACAACAGCCGCCAAATCCTCAATCACCGAGAAAAAATCACGAACTTGAAAACAATCTCGAGTGCAGTGATGATTATCATTAAAGGAGATTGATTGAAGCTTCACTGCAACAACCCTAAAATCGAGAGATTTCGAGGGATTCTTCGCGACACCTCATTTGATAGAGCGAGAGAGATAGGTTAGGGTTAGGGCTTGTCGAGAACCCGATTAGGGGGGTAGTTTTACGGATTTGTGGTTAAAAGGGCGAAAATAGTGTGCGTGGGAGTGCGGGTGGATGTGTCTAGAGAGGGGGGGTGATCGCTTTTGCTTGCGTTGCACGGGTTTATTATTCATTTAATGGTTCGTTTCGGGGCTCGATTCCTATATGTGTGCTGCCAATTGACGCTCTGTTTAGGAGTCTCGGGCTTCTGGATAACGTCCCGAAAGGGCCCATCTTTATATATCGAGTCCAATTATATTCGCCAGGTTTTACTGTTTTTACAAAGAAAAAAATATAGAATAATTATTACATTACATATGAAATTGTTTTATTAAAGAAAACTCGTTGAGAGGAAATTGCTATCGAGTTGCGGAATGGACACACGTTCATAGCTTGTTTGTGAACGCTGAATTTTTTTTTTATTTAAAATTATTTTATATATATATTTAAATTGTTTTGATGTATTAGCATTAAAAATAAATTTTAAAAAATAAAACTATTATTTAAATATGTTATCAAACAAAAAAACATTTTAAAAAACTATTATTACCACAATATCAAACACGCTTTCAATATATTGTGTACTCGCTATGTGTTGGGTTTTTTTTTTTTAATTTTATCATTCTAAGATCAAAATGAAGATTCATTTAAATTAAATTGTTATGGAATGAAAAAATTAAAAGACAAATAATTAGAATAAAAAAGACAGAAGAAAAAGTTGGCAACCTTAAAATTTTAAAAAATTCTATTTAATACTTATACTTTTCAATTTTTTTTTGATCCCTTTGGTCTTTAAAATTTCAATTTTGATTCAGAACTTCATTTTTTTTTATTTCAGTTTCTGGTATGATAGATGAGAGATAAATTCATCAGATTTTAAGGGTAGGGAGTGAAAATCTTGATTAACACCAATTTAGACCACGAAAAAGATCGATTTTGGTGTCGGTCAGTTCCATTCGATAAGGGAAACTTACATATTTAGCCTTCTCATCGTCTAAAATAAGACATTTGAGCTTGTAATTTTTTTTGAAGTTGATTTTATATGTATGAACTGATTTTTAGGTTATTTAAGGCAATATATGAGTTTTTTAAGGTGTATAAAGTGTTTTATAAGTGTTTTCGGTCAAAATGAGTTGAAAATAAATTTTTAGATCAAAAAACCGAAACCACCTATTTTTCAGCCACTATTCTAGACAGAATCAAGGACGATGTCGGCAACACATCACTTTTTTTTTTAAATGGGGTGGATGGTATTTTCAAATAAAAAGATAAGGCTCGCACACAGGCGTAGCTTACCAAGCCCAACAACAAATAGCCTATTTCTTCTTCTTTTTTCTAATTTTGTTTTTTTATACTTTTTTATGTATTTTTTTAATATTTTTTAATTTATTTTTAAATTAATACCCCATTTGAGTTTTTTAGATTATTTATTTAACACTTTTTAAATATGATTGTTTTTTAAAAATATTTTGTATGTATTTAATGTTTCGAATAGATTATTATAATTCATCTATATTTTTTTATGTTTTTATGTAAATGAACTTTATCTTCATGGTGTTTTTATAAGAATAAATATTATTTTCATGGTAAGAAAATGTAACCTTTAGGGTAAAAAAAAATGTATGTATTAAAAGGAAAAGTTGGGGTTAAATATCATAATTATCTTTTCTTTTAATAATCGATAGTATTATTAATAAAATATTATACTTATCTATCTTTTATTTTTATGAGATTGATTATCCTTTTATTTTAGAATTTGATAGGCATTAATAGTTCTTTCTTAGTTTATCGGTTCATACATTCTAAGATTTATTTTGTTTAGAATACACTTCATTTTTACATTTTTCAATTAAGAGAATCACGATACAGTTAAACACGCTTGCAATATTGTTTTATTTTTCTACTATGTTAAAAAATAACTTGAGACGCTACACTCGTTAACAACGCTATTTTTTATTTATTAACACATATAATCCTCGCTTTATTTCATTATATGTAAGCATCTAATTTTAGATCCACAGTTATATTTTTTTCTCGATGTTAAAAAGCATAATAACAACACCTACAAACTTGTTCTTTTGTGTTAGAAACAATTATATGACTCACAACGAGGTGAGTCAAATAGACTTGTTAACACCTTTTTTTTCATTTATTGGCATAGATGATGCTCGATTTATTTAATTAAATGCATGCATAATCGTTTTGATTTATGATTAGAATTTGTTATTGTCAAAAAATATATTGGAAAAGCTTGTATATTCATTTGTTTTTGCTTAAAAAAACAATTATTTGATCCCCGGTAAAACACGAGTCAAATAACTAGTAAACAATAAAACCACCATCATGGTTTCCTATCTCAATTGTTCATTCCAAAATGTTTTTATTTATTTATTTTGATCATCTAACTTTATTTCTTTTTAATTGAGTTCTTCCAAATTATATTAGCTTTTTAACTGAGTTCTTCCAAATTATATTAGCCTAATTTTATATGTCAGGAATTGTTTTGCTTCACATGCTTTCGCATATGCAAAGGATTGAGAAATATTGCAGTGTTAGATTAAAAATTGATATTTTGAAATAGATTTTTATATTGCAGTTGAAAACGAATTAAAAAAACAAAGATTAAAATAAGAAAAAAAATACCTAATATTAATGAGGCGTGGAAACTTTATTTTGGTTCTTGAAGTTTTAGTTTACAAATTTTAGTTGGTCCTTGAAATTTATTGATTTTATGTTTCAATACTAAATTTTAATTTTTTTTATTACTTTTGAGTCCCTTTAACGTTGAAATAAGAGAAAGAAAGTTGTTAAAAAAGAACAGAGAGAAGATGTTAGTCGAACATACTCTGAACACCAAAAAGATCAATCTTAGGGCTAGTGAGTTTGATTTATAAAGAGGAGTTTTACGGGGGCTTGGGAAGTTTTTTTATTCATTTTCATTTTGAGTTTTTCCATCGATTGGAGGATGTTTTGAGATTAAAAACTGATTTAATGGGTTTATAACATGTTTTTTAGATGTTTTTGGGTCAAAAAATTAGAAAATAAGGTTTTAGTATATAAAAATTTGAGCTCTACTTTTTAGCCATCTAAAATGACTAGAATTTATATTAAAAGATAACTTGTCATTCAATCTATAAAAAAGAGATATATAGTCATGATCTTCCACACTCATATATGTTTGGGCCTTTTATTTTGAGCCAGGCACTGCCTGTCCTTGCAAACCTAATCATCACTAGACTATTTTAAAATAAGTCTTCGCTTATTTATTAAAAAATAAATGTATTAAAACAAGTCTCATAAACGTTGAACTCGTGTGCATATAAGCCCTTCACTTCTCTTATGGGATATTTATAACAACTCATAAGATATCTATAACATGTTTTAAATCACAATTATAAAAACTATCATAGTGCCCAACATTTATTAAATAATAGTAATACGTGTTAGTTGCTTACAATATGTAATATTATATTGAAGCATATTTTGGTCCCTATAATTTCTCAAAATATTTATTTTAACCCTAAACATTCTTTTTTCTTACAATTAAGTCCTTGAATTTTTTTGGATTCTCATTATTTAGTATAAATGTCATTTGGTCCCTAAATAAGTTTTTTCAATTAAATTCCTACATGTTAAACCTTAAACTTGTTAAGATGGTAGACATAAATATATGATATTGTTGAAAACAAAAGTTTAAATTATAAGAAAAAGTTATTTAAAATAATAAATTTATGATGATATGAGAAAAAAATCAAAATAAAAAATCATATCATACCATATAACAATTAAAAAAAATTTAAAGAAGATTATTGATATTATAAAGTAATTATTGAGAAATAAAATAATTTTATTTATTTTTAATTAGTATATCTATTTAAATCGAATTAATTATTACCATTTTGAATACATAAATTAATACAGAGACTTTTAACAATGAAAACACGTGCACACAAGAACATTATCCCAATAATTTGATTACGTTGTCTTTATATTTCGACCAACATTTCAACTTCTAATTTATTAACATCCCAAATATCCTTAAAAATTAAAATTAATAGAAAGTAACAAGGGACATCCTTAGTTACTTACTGAGATTTACTTTAAAAAAAATCCATAAAAAATGACAAGAATATCTCCATGTAATTTTTTTTTATTATATCTTTCTATTTTTAAGAAAAATATTATAAAAATTAATTAATATGATATTAATAACTAATCCATTAGTACTATAAAATTTATCTTGTGTATATAAGATAGGATTGATTTTTTTTTTTAAGAAAAAGTGAAAAAAAAAATGCATCAACACTGACCACTATATAAATCTCATGGAATACAAAAATAAAAATAAAAATAAAAATCACAATAACAACTCACATAGCTACAACGATAATATGAAGTTTGCTCCTCAACTCTGTGTAGTTTCATAATGTTCCTCACCAGCGAGGATATGAGATTGGAGCATAGTTGATGTTGAATCTAAAGCGTCGACTGCCATCCCTTCTGTTCCAGTTGTTTCTGTTTCTTTTGTCACAACGTAACCAAAGCTATCATAACGAACAAAATATACATATCCAAAAAGACCAATTCAAAACCCTTTGTTCCCATTGATATGGTCATACTCAAATTAAATAGGCCGCAGCACAACGCTCGATTAAGGGCTATAATGTGGGGTTTAATAAAGAAAAAAAAGGAAAAAGAAGAAAAGAAGGGTTCATACATCGGTCAAGATTAATGAAGATACAATCACAGCATATGCCAGGAAAAAGAAAATCGCAATCTGCACAAAGAACTTTGGATTCTCTCTCATGTTTGGGGATGTCACTGCCCTGTCAATCAGAAAACCATTCAACTTCGCTAAGCTTTGCAATGGAGAGTAATTAGCTTTGATAAACCTCAAATGGAGGGGCATGAGCGAAAATGAAAAGATCAAAATAGACTCTTCAATCGATACACTGTAACAATTTCCGTTGGATACAAAAAAAGAAAGAAAATCAACGTTTTGGCCATGCTGAAAAATGATGTTACCTAGCAATGCGCTGAGAAAACAGTTGAAAGGGCAAACTTTGGATGAAGACGATGCCTGGTCCTGTTAGAGTGGCTGTTACTAAATTGTCGCCCTGCAATTTCAAAGACAGTTTAGAACAGCCAATTCTTGCAAAATGTTAATTATATACTTGAGGGATGCAGGAGTTTTTCATAAACAAAGAAGCTATCTTTAACTTTGTTAATTCATTATTTTGTATCGTGGTTGTTTGGTCCCCTGTAAATGAGCACTTGTGTTTTGTGGTGACGAAACAGATCACGGTAACCTTGGACTCTTATACAAGGTAAAAATTAGAGAAAATAAGCTACTTTTTTCTATATGAAAAAAGACAAAAGTCTGCGTTGTTTTTATTTGCTGCTAACACCTAAACAAGAAAAAGACTTTATCTGCTTTCATTCTCCATCCGTTTTCTGTCATGCCAACAGTGTAAAGGCGCAAGTCAGCACACTAACAATATCACATTAGGCAAGAAGCCGTGAGTATTAACTGATTACTATAATCGAACAACAAGCACACTATAAAGGAGAAAGTCCACAACATCACTAAAAATTAAGGGCTTGGACCAGCAAAGACAAAAGTAAACAAAAAAATGAAGAGAGAGATAGAGAGTGAAATCTATAAAAAAGAGCAACTTACCCCAAAGACTGCTCGTCTCACTGGCCCATTGTATTTGATTTGGACATTGACTGTGGTATTAAGGGCAGCAATGCAAGACACGTCAACAGCTAATACCTCACCCACCTCAAGAACTTTCTGTGCAACTAGCATAAAACAAAAGCCATAAAGCTCCCAGGGTCAGTGCAAAACAGGACAGATCCAGAGATTAGTGTGACAGAAAAAACAGTAAACACGTCCATGAAAAGTGTATACAATCAAAGATCAAGCATAACAGGGAGAAATGGAAGAGGAAAGTGACAATATAAAGAAAAGAACAGAAAGGAAACAAGTGAGTGGGTGTTGCAAACAAGCATGAGTGGACACTGAAGCCTGCCAAGATATTCCAAACCACAGAGATAAGCCTCAAAGGCCAATTTGTTCCTGATCCAATTGCATATATAGAATTCAGGGAAGACCCACACTTTTATAAGTACTTTCTAATTCTTGAGATGTCAGAAAATGCATACCAGATCCTCCAGCAAGAATAAATGCAAGTCCCTGTCCAGTTAGCTTCTGCCTCAAAAACCCCTATAGAAGCATCAATATCACCATAAAAAAAATCAGATGACTTGAGGAAAGATCAAGATAAGACAGGTTTAAACAGAAAAAAAGATTGCTTGAATGACCATGACAGTCAGTCAACAAAAGCAAACAGACAAAATTGAAAAATTCAGAGTGGAGAGTGCTTGCAAACAAACATAATCTAACCTCTATATTAGGCATGACATTACGTGCCCTGTGATCTAATGCATTGCTGACCTTCACATCATTGATGGAGCAAAGGAATGCATCTGGCTACACAACAATTTCACAAAGAAATAAATTTGCAGCAGGTAAAGAGTAGGGAGAAAAAAACATGCTTCTACTTTGAAAATAATACAAGCTTTGAGCATCCAAGTTTTTTCACTGCAAAATGACTAATACCATAAAAAGAAAATTCTTATCAGCAAAACCAGGGACACAAACAAAAAGCGTGAATTAGCTTTACCAGGCATAAAATCTCTCCTCCAAACTTCGCCAAGTCAATCTGCAGACAAACCAACAACAGACGAGACAAATTACAAACAATGGCCAGCCATATTAAATTACAAATTTGGGATCATGAGCTTCACATCACAAGATAAAAAATAATGCATCTCAAAACTTCACATAATAGAAGCACAAACCGGGAGGATTCTTGCAAGAGAAGGTGTAGCAATTCCAACAAATCCATCACTTGGACCAGGATTACGGAAGATTACACTAGTAACAGCCTTGCCAAAAAACCACTGCCAGGCACCCACTTCATTTTCAGGGATTAAAACATTCTCCATTTCAATGGACCCAGACATGAAGCACATAGAACCTGCACTTTACTTGGGTATCAGTTCCATGCGGCATGGTAATAGTGAATGGAATGCTTGTTTCATAATTAAAGATGTTTGATTGGGCAAGGCACCGACTTGAAATAAAAAATCCTTCCTCTCCTGGCTCCTAAGGATATCCTGGTGTGCTTGCCTCGATCTTTAATGGCAAGAGAGAAACACACAGGTGGCACTCTAAACAATCATCATCAACGGATAGTATTGTATATAATATAGTTTTTATCGTTAAAAATAGATTACAAAATACCGACATGTGCAAAGATGCCATCAGGAAACCTCCTTTGTTAATGTTTGCTACATTTGGGGGTTAGTTTAAGAGTCATACCCATGGAAAAAATTGCCTTTTGCTTTGTAGTAGGGATTGGCTCCTACATTTTCTGTTTCCTTTATAAATGATATTCATTCATTCATCAAAAAAAAAGGAAAGGAAAAAAAAGCTAACACAGATATGTATAAGCCATAAAGAAAATCGAGTTTCAATCACCTTACCTGGTTTTGCAATAATTTTTTCTTGTGGTTTCAACATTATCTGAATATGCAAAAATCAATACCATTGAAGAAATTTAGAACAGAGAACCAAAAAGGAGTGGCACAAACTAGGGATAATTATCATACACACCTGGACCATCTGAGCTTCACCCCCCAGAATCTGGAAAGGTATCACAGCACCTTGATGACTCTACATTACACTATCCCTCATGAGATTATTCAGTGTATGTAATATTACAAAATTAAAGTACAGACTCTCAACAACAAAGGAGGCAATATAAATTGGTGATCCTGGGATTAAATTAGTCTTCATAAAGTGGGCAGAACTGATGATACCAAACCAGGAAGAATGATACCCACAGGACTAGCAAAATAAACAACATATCCACCTAAAGGAAATAGGTGGAAACCAATCACCCAACAATGGTTTCTATCTATTGTAATCATCAATGATATAAATTGAATGGTGAATTAAGTTTAAACCATTGCACCACAGTAGGACTTCCTAGGTCATAACAGTCGCGAAGCGGAACCAACTCCAAAATTCTCTCTTCAAATCAGAATTCATTTTCCTTTTATCAGCCTGCCCAATCAATCACTACTGTTTTATTGTCTTCTTCCGCACATTCTTCTTATATCTTCAATCTTCATCATTTTGATCATACAATCTTTATATTTATATTCATATTCATATTGACATAGGCAACAGCCAAAGAAGAACCAAACTTAAACCTAGAGCATGTTCCAAAAAGCTTCACAGACCAAGCTGCCAAGAATCTTCCTTAATACAGGAAGAAGAGTTTACAAAACTAGATGATAGTTTGATCAGCGTTCGCTGATGAGGTGAGAGCCTCAAAGGTAAGAAAATCCAAAAAAAAAAAAAATCAGTGATACCAATTTCCAAATTATTCCTTAATTCTATAAATAAAAAAAAATCCCATTTTACACAAAATCTTGTTCAATTAGCAAAAACAGATCACATTTATATCGAATTGAGTAACAAAGTCACTTCTGCTACTAAACTCAGCCATGAACAATGAACATCAAAAAGGGATCAAACCACACTAAAACCCTAAATTCAACCTCCATCATTCAAATTTTATTCCTTGACATCAGCGACCAATCATATAGACGTAATTGTGAAAGTAGGGTGAAATCGTGTACCTGATAAACGTAAGGTTGAAACGGAGTAGAGAAGAAAGGTGCAGCCATGGAGGCGCTAGGATTACAGAAGCAGAAAGAAAACTAAGTCGTTTAATTGTATAACGGAGATAAAAAAAATGGTTCCATTTACGTTATCAGATCAGAAAAATTCACATTCACACATCGAAAACTAATCTAAAAGATTAACAGAGGCACGAAGCTGAACGGTTCTTTTTCTTTGTTTAATTTTTAGGAGAAAGGGGTTTGAGTTCTGGATATTGCCGAATCTTGTTGATTTGCCTTTGAAAGTTAGGTGATTCGGTGCCGCTGTTAGTTATTGAAGATACCGCTTGAGATCTGGGTAAATATTATTTTTAAAAAACTATATTATTTTATGTTTTAAAAATTAATTTTAATATTAATTTTAAAATAAAAAATAAAAAATTCTTGAAACATGGTTGGACCGTAAAGGTTTTTATTTTTGTGATGCTACATTATTTTTTTTTTATTATTATTAGTTTGGATGTTCGAGTAAGTTTGTGCGTATCATGATTAATCTCATTAATCCTAAAATTAACGACTATATAAATTTTCAGTGGCCATCATATTAGCAACTAGAGCTCGAATATAAGATTATAGGAGGAGTAAACCCCTTAATCTCAAATTTTTACCATTAGACCACCTATTAGATAATTTAAATTGCATTATTTTAATAGGCTAGGCTATATATTGAAATTGAAAGGTGACATATTTTCATTTTATAGTATCATTTTTATCCTCTATTACTAAATAATTAACAAAATTCTAACCTTGTTTCATATTTTTATTTTATAAGACTTTGTTTTCTTTCATTTTTCCTTCTCATTATCTATTGATGTTATAATATCTTATTAAAGTAATTATGAAAGTTTTAAACTATTTAGGTAGAAGTGGAATATTGATGAATGTAAAGGGGTAAAGATGAAAATCAGCAAAAATAGAAGGATGCAACGACATCGTTATCTAATTTTGTTAATAATGGCAAAGTGGGTCCGGTTGTTGATGGGCCTTGCCTGTTTTACAGAACATTGTACCCGGTTAAAGGCAGACTATCCATTCTATCCCCAGAAGGCCTATAAAACCAAAATGCATTGAGCTCTGTTCTGGATCTCTCTACCCAATTGAAAGCGCTAATGATTCTATTATTATTATTATTTTTTTTTTTTCTATTTACATTCTGAGAAGCAATGTTTGCGTCATTGCATGTTAAGCAGCAATGAGTTAGCGCTGAGCGTCTTAACGCTGGGAAGTAGCATAGATTAGCTAATCATGATGAATAATTAAAATTTAAGAGTAAAATTGAATTTAAAAAACTAGAAAATTGATGCAAATGTGAACTACGGAGTTTATAAAAAGTCAAAACTCTTAAAAATAAAAAAGACAAGTTTAAAATATTTATTTTTTATTTATCTGAGTCTTTTCTTATCAAAAAAACCATCACAACACTTTTTATAGAAAAATAAACTAAAAAATCCTAATAATATTAAATGGAAATAATAAAATAGGAAATCTATTCTCTTAAATTAGAAACTAAAACTAGAAAATT
>Ga0325411_1003468_pt1 | contig 17801 bp, 9 predicted proteins | sample PopdelMetagenome_13_FD_206181 | JGI IMG/M metagenome (GOLD analysis project Ga0325411, IMG submission 206181) | Populus deltoides microbial communities from Bellville, Georgia, United States - Xylem-PdIQD-R4 | ecosystem: Host-associated > Plants > Phyllosphere > Stem > Wood/Secondary xylem...
TGAGGGTCAACTTGACCCGTGGATTTTTGATAGATGGATCCGTGACATGGATCAATTCTTTGGTTGGTATAATCTATCTGAGAATAGAAGGGTAAGATTTGCAAAGATGAAACTTAGTGGAACCACTTAGCTCTATTGGGAAGGTGTAGAAGAATCTTTGATTAGGAGAGGTCAACCCCTATTACTGACTGGGTTGAAATGAAGACTAAGTTAGAAAAAAAGTATTTGCCTCGTTCTTATAGAGGAAATCTTTTGGACCAGTGGAATAACTTGAGGCAAGGAGGCAAGGAGGCAAGTCTGCCAATGAATATGTGGCACAATTTGATGAGTATAGGATGAGGTGTGCAGTTAGGGAGGATGAAGTGATGACCTTAAATAGATTTCGAAAAGGCTTAAACGATGACCTTATAAGAGAGGTTGTGCTTAGGGATGTTTCCACCCTTGATGAAGCTTATACCCTAGTATAAAATTATGACTTGGTCACAAAAAGCCAGTGGACAAAACGTCAGGACACTCGTAATACTCCTTCTAGATCTCAACCTGGTAGTAATAACTCCATATTAGGTGCCCTACCTCGTAAACCCAATCCTTTGATTTCCCAGATACCTAGAGAAGACAAGGGTAAGGGTGTTTTTCATGAAGCACTTAAAACTTCAAGAATTCAATGTTTTAAGTGTCAGGGTTTTGGTCATATTTCCTCTAGCTGCCCTAATAAGGCTTTGTTCATCAAGGGGCAAGAGGATATGGATGAACAAGATACTTGTGATGATAAGGTATATGAACCCAATCCCGATGATTTTCAAGATATAAATGATGAGGATGATGAGTCTAACTTGCTAGGATGTGTTAGGTCTATATCCATTCAAATCAAGACAACCAGGTTAGGTGTGGTTAGATGTGCTTTAACACAACCTAAAGGAACTGAGGATTGGAGAAGGACTTCTATTTTTTACACTTACATTAAATGTGGAGATAAAGAGTGTAAGATCATCATAGACAGTGGTAGTTGTATCAATGCAGTTTCCTCGGGTAGTGTATCCCGTTTAGGCTTAAAATCTGTTCCACACCCTAAACTCTATAATGTGTCTTGGGTTAATAATACATCTATAGCAGTCAAAGAGAGATGTCTTTTTTCCATTAAGATTTTTGACTATCATGATGAAATTTGGTGTGATGTCATTCCCATGGATGTAGGGCATGTCATTTTGGGTAAACATTGGTTATATGATTTGGACGTTACAATCTTTGGACAATCAAATTCTTGTTCATTCACTTTTCAAGGTAAAAAATCCAACTTATTGGATTACCCCCAAGGTCTAATGATAATAGTCAAAAGAAGAATAAAGTGAAAGATGGAGGGCTTAACATAATAAGTCTTAGGGAATTTGATAAAGAGATTTGTGAGGAGTCTGTTGTGTTTGTTGTAGTGGCTAAAGAGATTGTAGAAGACTTTTTAGAGGAGCCACCTGAAGAGGTAAGAGAAATGTTGAGAGAATTTCTAGATGTTTTCCCTTCTGAACTACCTAATGCTTTACCCCTTATGCATGATGTTCAACACGCCATAGATTTTATCCCTGGGGCTACATTACGAAACTTGCCTCACTATAGGATGAACCTAAATGAACATGCTGAATTGCAAAGGCAAGTATGTGAGTTGTTACAAAAGGGATTTATAAGAGAGAGTTTGAGCCCTTGTGCAGTACCTGCACTGTTAACACCCAAGAAAGATGGATCATGGAGAATGGGTGTCGACAGTCAAGCCATCAATAGAATTACAATCAAGTATCGTTTTTCAATTCCTTAATTGGATGACATGCTAGATATGATGGCAGGAGCTCAGATCTTCTCTAAGATTGACTTGAAGAGTGGATATCATCATATTAGGATCCGTTCGGGAGATGAGTGGAAAACAACATTTAAGACTAAGGATGGTTTATATGAATGGCTAGTCATGCCTTTTGGCCTTTCTAATGCACCAAGCACTTTTATGAGAGTAATGACATAAGTGCTTCGGCCATTTATGGGAAAGTTCTTGGTGGTATACTTTGATGATATTCTTATTTATAGCAAAACCAAGGAAGAGCATTTCGATCATCTTATTCAAGTTTGTACCACCCTAATAAAGGCAAGTTTGTTTGCAAATGTCAAAAAGTGTTCCTTCTTTACAGATCAAGTGGTCTTTTTAGGGTTTATAATGTCATGGAAAGGAGTCTCTGCTGACCCCTAGAAAGTCCAAGCGATAGTAGATTGGCCTGAACCTAAGACTATTCATGAGGTTCGTAGTTTTCATGGGTTTGCGACTTTCTATCGTCGTTTTATTAAGGGGATTTAGCACCATCATGTCGTCTATTACAGATTGTTTGAAACAAGGTCAGTTTAAATGGAGTAAAAGAGCTAATAGGGCATTTGAGGAGGTTAAGAAGAAAATAACGGAGGCCCTAGTAATGTGGCTACCTGATTTTACTAAAGTGTTTGAAGTAGAATGTGATGCTTCGGTAGTCGGTATAGGTGGGGTACTTAGTCAGGAACGTCACCCTATAGCCTACTTTAGTGAGAAACTTAATGAGGCAAAACAAAAATACTCAACTTATGATAAGGAGTTTTATGCGGTGGTTCAAGCCTTGCGTTATTGGCGCCATTACTTGTTACTACAGGAGTTTGTTCTTTACTCCGACCATGAGGCCCTCCGCTATCTTAACTCTGAAAAGAAGCTTAATCATAGGCATGGTCATTGGGTTGAATATTTGCAAGCATACTCATTTGTTTTGAAACATAAATCTGGAATAGAGAATAAGGTTGCAGATGCTTTGAGTCGTCGGGTAACGCTGTTATCTGTAATGAGTGTTGAAGTCACAGGATTTGAGAGACTTAAAGAGGAGTATGAATCTTGCTCAGAATTTGGAGAAATATACTTGACATTGAAGGATGAGAATTACCGTGTTATAAATGGTTATCACCTCCAAGATGGATACTTATTTCGGGATAATAAGTTTTGTATCCCGAAAACATCCGTGCGTGATTTTTTGATATGGGAGATTCATGTTGGAGGTCTCTCAGGACATTTTGGAAGGAATAAAACCATCGAAGAAGTGGAACGCCAGTTCTTTTGGTCTAGTTTGAAAAGAGATGCCGCTAAATTGGTAGGTCAATGTCGAACTTGCCAACTAGCTAAGCATAGAAAACAAAATACTGGTCTTTATACCCCATTGCCCGTTCTTACTTGTCCTTGGCAAGATGTGAGCATGGATTTTATGCTGGGGCTTCCACGTACTGCAAAGAAACATGATTCTATTTTTGTGGTTGTCGACCGCTTTTCTAAGATGGCCCATTTTATTCCTTGTACTAAGACCACAGATGCTTCCAAAGTTGCAAAACTCTATTTTGATGAGATTGTCAAGTTGTATGGTCTTCCCCAAACCATAGTTTCGGATAGGGATGTTAGATTCACAAGTTATTTCTGGAAAACCCTTTGGCATATGGTGGGAACCAAATTGAAGTTTTCTACTGCTTACCACCCCCAAACTGATGGTCAAACTGAGGTGGTTAACAGGAGTTTGGGCAACCTTTTAAGGTGTCTAGTGAGTGATCATAATCGGAATTGGGATCTGATTCTTCCTACGGCCCAGTTTGCCTATAATAGCTCTATCAATAGGTCACTAGGCATGAGTCCCTTTGAAGTTGTACATGGTTATGTGCCTAGGAAACCTTTAGACCTTCTTCCCATGTCCATTCATGCTAAAGTGTCTGAGTCAGCCGAGTCTTTTGCACATAGAATTTAGGATTTGCATATTGAGATCACTAAACAAATTCAAGTAAGTAATGCGCAATATAAACTTCAAGCTGATTTACATAGACGACATAATGAGTTCAATGTGGGAGACTATGTTATGATACGGATTAGACCCGAGCAGTTTCCTTCGGGAACTAATCGAAAATTACATGCACGTAGTGCTAGACCTTTCAAAGTGCTACAACGGGTTGGTCCAAATGCTTATGTTCTTGATTTACCATATGATTTTGGCGTTAGCTCTACATTTAATATTGAGGATCTAGTTGCATACCACAAACCACTTCCTATTCCAGATGATCCATTTGAGATACCATTTAACTCCCCTTCTGATGATCCTATTGAAACCTCTATCCCTTTCACCTTGACATCAGCACAAAAAGATAATATTGATGCTATTCTGGATAAACAAGTTGTTTTTAACAAGAATGGTGAGATTCAACGATTTCTAGTTCGTTGGGTGGGTCGACCTGACTCGGATTGCACTTGGATTACTAGAGATACTTTACAGCAGCTTGACCCAGATCTTTAGGAGTACTATCAGAGTCGGCCAGTACTACACTCGACGGGGTCGAGTTTCTCTAAACCCGGGAGAGTTGGTGGGGACACCAGACCCACACCACAAACTACACGAGTATATGGATGGAGACGACGTAGGATGGCCCAACCTGTCACGCTTTGGTTGGGAGACTAAACCCATTTGGGCTCATTTTATTGTTATTTTATTTATTTAGCCCATTTAGGCCTGCTCATTGTTATTTTATTATTTATGTTAAACAGTTTGATTTGATAGGCCGAGCCCAATAACTGGATGTTTTAGGGTTTACTATTTATATGTTTTTCTGTGATTTTGAAAGATAGTTTTGATGATTAATGAAAAATTTGCATACTTTGCATATTTCCAATCCCTTTTTTTTTCTTCTTCAGCTTCTTTTTTTTCTAAAGCTTCTTTCTGTTTTTACTTTAACTTTATTATTTATTATTTATTGTTCCACATTAATTTAAGGGCAATTTAAGACTCAACCTCACAATCATCTGCATCTGTGCATGAGCGCTCACCGATGATTTCTAGAGTGGCAATCTCTTTGATGACTTGAGCTTTGTCAGCTTCAAATTGTTCGTCCTCTGAAATAATTAAGCAGAATTAATATCCTTGTTTTCATTAACAATCTAGTACAAGGTAACAAGGACTACAAACTTCAGAACTTCGTTTTCTAATTATATCACTTTCACCTTTATCAATGCTGAAGTCGCCTAGAAACCTAAGAAGCTTGCTTCTATTTGTAACAAGTACACTGATGATCTCAGGAGGCTTTTTTTGATTTGCTACAAATAACTATCGTTTACAAAAGGTTAATTAAAATATGACAGATCAATAAAAGCAGACAAAATATCTACAATATCCAAATATCTTACTACACTACCTTGAACACATGAAACGTGTCCAGTTGTATTGTCTTATTTGAATCCTGCAAATGAAGGAACCAAGATTTATAGTGGCATAGAAGTACTAAGATTTTATACAAACACATGCACATGCTGTGTGCAAATATGGTAAATCAGAGGGGGAGGGGGCGAGAGAGAGAGAGAGAGAGATACCCTGAAAAGGTTCATCAAGATCCTCATGTTCTCCAAGAACTCACATACCGAACCATCACAGCAGAATTTGAGCGGTCAAGTAACATGTCTCCCAACAGCTGAAGCACATTATATGCTAGTCAGAAAAGATGTTGTATTCTATTTCTCCTTAACAAATATCTCTGATTTTTTTTTGGGAAAAAACAATAAAGGAAAGCCTTCAGAGAAAATAAAATTAAAAAGGATTTTCCCCTTTCACTTTTTTTTTTTCATGCTTATAGTTGCTTTCAAATATTTGAGCTTATTACTTCCCAGCAATGGGATTTAGACATATACTACTGTAATTTTTTTTTTTATATATAGAAAATCAATATAAATAAATTTGGACGAAGATGATTTTATCATAAAAAATATAAATCAACAAATGATGCAAAATGTAGATTGCTCCTGTGAATCTTGTATTACCTTGACAGCATGCCTTCTGGTTATGTTACTGGGAGATTGTAGCAATTGTGAATTGTATCCTTGGAAAAACTGGAACAAGGGAAAATTTGTTGTCACGTAAGATATTGGTAATAGGAATTAATCACTAACAAAATGGAAGGAAAAAGGTAAGTAACTAGGTGTTATGTTATGTTTAATCACACCATCAAACATGGAGATTATACAGGGTAAGTATTTATCATCTCCAAGTGACATCCATGCCAATTACTTTGGTCTTATAATTCTACAGATTGTCTGATACCACTTCAAACTGGCATTTTTGCAAGCATAAATTATAAGCAATGCCTATGGTTGTCATTAATGCTCTCTGGTATGAGTAATCAGCATCCTCTTTTTTACAACGCCGTCCTCTTCAGATGAATAAGCTTAAGAAGCTCATCTAAATAACTCAATTAGTTGATCTTTTAATTAGAATGCCTTACAGTACGATCTTTGATCCAGAAATATATTTGTAAACAATTTCACAGCTGCTATTAAAGAAGCTCCGTTGATCCTAGCAACAACAATTTATAATAGGATCAGTATTATGAACATGTGAGGGATGAATGATAGAACTGCCATTCCAATGCATCAGTATTATGAACATGTGAGGGATGAATGATAGAACTGCCATTCCAATGCCTCAAGCAGAGTCTGTTCTGAGCTGTCAGCGGCCTCCTTTTTACAATGCCATCCTTTTTCAGATGAAAAGCTTTAAAAGCTCTTGCTTGCCAATGAGATGTGGCTCAACTATCATCAGTTAATTTTTTCTCCCAAGAGGTCTCTGTTCGAACCTCTCCTTTGTAAATGAAAACCTCTTGCTAACTAACTCAACCAGTTAAACTTTTAGCTGGCTCTGTCATTGATGAAGGGTGATCTTTCTAATCCAGCAATAAATCTTAAACAAGTTCACATCATTTGTTTATGAAGTTTCACTGATCCTAGGAACAATATTGTTTAATAAGATCAGTATTATGAACATGTAAGGATGGATGGCAATAATGAAATATCTCTGAATCTACCTCCAGTTCAATGTCTTAAGTGCTGTTGATTTTAGCAGTGAAACTAGTTGACACTCTGCTGTATTGGATCATCCACTATTCATGTTCTTTGAGAAGACTTTACAAGTTGCTGTAATATATGTAAATAGGTAAACCTCACTGGACTAGAAAGGAGATATTGATTAAACTACTTACCCAGTCATAATTTGCAGAAAGAAATTCTGCAACAGTTGATCTATGCCTTGTCAGGAGCTCCTGTGAAAATGTGGCAGTGGGTCAGTGATCATACTCTTAAAATTAGAAACATATGAAGAACAATAGTACAAAAGAACAAGTTCCACGCACAACATTAGGCAAATATACTGATTATTGATAGAACTGACATATTAAAACATAATCCGAGTGTGGATTGTAGATAAATAAGTTATTGCATGCATCAAGAAATCCAAACACAAAACATTCTGGTTAAACCTGACAAGGCCATAGGATGATGGATAGATAAATGGTAGGCCATTTGCGCTAGAAGCTTGATCCCAACTCCACAGGTAGAAGATAGCGAAGACAGTAAAACAAAGAAGAAACTATGGTTATTGTGGAGGTCGAAGGTTTTTTGCCTGCTCAGGTTTCAATGAACACATGTAAGGACTAGTAGAAATTATGTTCCTGATACAAACTTATCCTGAAGTTCTTAATCCTGCAAATTTATCATTTACATAAATATTTTGATGGTAAGAGCAGCTGCCAAGGCTTCTAAGATAGATGAGAAAAAAATGCATGAATGGATCTTATGTTACATCAAATAGGTAATCTCTTAGTCTTTGAAGAATACAAGCAGTAGTTTTCTGCCTGCACGATACGCACATCAATTTTAGATGTAAGAACATAAATAAGTAAAAGAGCTGTTCAACATACTTTAAAAGTTGACTGAGCATCTGATGCTATGTCAAAATTTGGAATTTGTATGTAGGTAAAAAATTTCTTCATGTACTCTGATCCCAATACGTACCTGAGAAATCAATAAGATTTATTGAAATAAATCACGTTAATTGTGCTTATGCAGAAATTATTAAAAATGAAAAATGTTAACACGGCTACCCTTGGCATACACCTATGATGTCCTAAATTTACTTCACTTTCTCTATTTGAGGGAAGAAAAACAAAATGCCTACAACTTTGTGCTACAAGTTTCGGACAGGTAAAAAATAGATGTGGCAGGAAAAGTTAGTGATCGATTACCTCCTAGCTATGTTCTGTGTTTCCTATTATTATGATGGAGGCATTTCGTATCTTCATGAGCTTTCTGGACTACTACGTCTTAGATTGCAAGGCAAAACCAAGTAGTAATTACTAGTTTGAATATAATCTGAACGATAATATGCATTTAAGAGGGCCATCTATGCCTAGAAATTTCCTACAATAAGCAACAACAAGATCAGCACCTCAGTTTTCTGCAGCAAAAGAATCCGGCCTTCATTTCAACTATAATTAACCTTCCAATATTGTCTCTAAAGACTAACAAACTGACCAGGAACAAAATCTGAACCTTAGCCAGTAAACACATAGCTAATGAAAACATTCATCATTGACCATTGCTGATAAGATTTCAGAGTCAAATACTCAAAAATCCAAATCATATAACTTACCTAGCCACAATCTGATGACGAATGCACTCCCTCGAAATTGCACCATAAGTTAGAGCAATGTCACCATCTTCATACATTAGTAGGAAATTAGTAAAGGAAAAAAAAAAAAAAACATTAACACATCACAACCACAAGTATTGTTTCTTGACAGCAAAAGTCTATTTATTTATTTTTGGTTGACCCAGGGAGTAAAACATCCATAAGGTCTAAATTATTTTCCAAATACTCGGAAGCAATCAACCGCCCACCAACTCGTTATTAGAATATGTAAATAAATCTTTCATTTATAGCATTTGTATTTTAGGAGATACTCGGATGATTGGGTTAGCAAAATTGTAGCCGAAAGACTCTCCACATTCTTGTATATATATCAGCTGTCAAATGAATGAAGGACAGCGAAACATTTCTATTTCTTTCATGGTATCAGAGCGCATCTAGGCTATCTCCTCCTTTTAACCCTAGTTGTCGTTCCAGCCGCTCTATCTTTCTACCATCTCCCATTTCCCATCTCAATACTGCCTCACCAAAAACACCATGACAGAACACACATCCGACCCAGCAAACTCTCCCTCTTCTCCTCCTCCCAGACAATCTCCCAGACCTCATCCCTCCCATCCTGCTCTTGCAGCATCCAACATCAACACCTTCATCAAAGTCACCTTAGACATTGAAAAGGGTCAATACATTACGTGGTCGGAGCTATTTAAAATCCATGCTAGGGCTTATCAAGTTCTTGATCATATCATTCCTCCCTCAGCAGCAACGATGAAGCAGGACACATCTCTTCAAGACACGGACCCTGACATCTGGTCCCGTGTTGATGCCATTGTTCTACAATGGATTTATGGCATTATCTCTAAAGATCTTCTCAACACCATCCTTTAAACGTGACTCCACCGCTGCACTTGCATGGAACCGATTGAGGGACATTTTCTCGGACAATAAAAACTCTAGGGCTCTCTATCTAGAACAAGAATTTTCAAAGGTTCAAAAGGAGCATTTTGCAGATGCCTCATCCTACTGTCAACATCTTAAGTCCCTCTCGGATCAGCTGTCAAATGTTGGATCTCCTGTAACAAATGAAAGGTTGGTTCTTCAACTTGTTTCGGGTTTAACTAATGCCTATGCTAGTGTTGGTTCCCAGATTCGTCATGGTGATTCTCTTCCCCCCTTTTACAAAGCACAGTCTATGATGGTTTTGGAGGAGACGGCAAGGACGAAAAAGGCTGCCCAGACCTCCTCCAACTCTGCCTTCTTTGTCTCTCCAGTTGCCCATTCCAGTGGCCACATGGCTGGAAATCCATTCCACCACCGTCCCACTCACACTTCCAACCGAAGCTCCACCACCCGTAATAGCATAGGAGGTGGCAGTGGTGCCCGTAGTAGCAAAGGCAGAGGAAGGGGTGATGGTCGTGGAGGCCAGTTGCACCAGCAACAGTTCACTACACCCTGGCAGCCAATGTCCTCACAACAGCAGCAATGGTCTTTTCCTCCTTGGGCTGGGCCGTGGCAACCTTGGGCTACGCCCCCATGCCCATACCCAATGGCAAACCACTTGTCTCACCAGCCCAGCTCTCAACGTCAGACAGGCCTTCTTAGGCCCAGGCCACAACAGGCCCAGTCATCTTATGCTCCAACCGACATTCAAACAGCTATGCATACACTCTCAATTACTCCTCCTGCCGAGCAATGGTACATGGACACCGGAGCCACATCTCACATGACCGCAAACGGAGGTAATCTTACGTCTTATTTCAATATGAGCAACAATCATAATATTACTGTTGGTAGTGGTCATACTATTCCAATTATTGGTTGTGGAAATGCCTTACTACCTAACCCCAACCCTTCTTTCTCTTTGAATAATGTTTTGCATGCCCCAAAATTGATTAAAAATCTTGTCTCTGTGAGGAAATTTATCATTGACAATGATGCTTCTGTTGAATTTAATCCTTTCGATTTTTCTGTGAAGGATTTTCAAACGGGGATGCCTTTACTGAGATGTAACAGCTCAGGTGACCTATATCCAGTTACCACAAGAACACCCATTGGAATCTCACCACCATCATCTTTTACCGTTTTGTCTCCTGAATTATGGCATATTCGTTTAGGACACCCAGGAGCTCCTGTTTTAAGCTCTCTTCATAAAAACAATTTAATTGTTTGCAATGAATTTCAAGATAATTTTGTTTGTCATTCATGTCCTCTTGGGAAGCAAGTTAAATTACCTTTTTATGACTCTCTCTCATATACCTCTTTGCCTTTTGATATTGTGCATAGTGATATTTGGTCATCACCTACTCTTTGCTCGGGTGGTCATCGCTATTATGTTTTGTTTCTTGATGATTTCATGAATTTTCTATGGACCTCTCCAATTGCCACTAAATCTCAAGTGCATTCCATTTTTCTATCATTTTATACTCATGTTAAGGCACAATTTGAAAGGGAAATCAAATGTTTCCAATGTGACAATGGCGGGGAGTATGATAATGGACCATTTCATAAATTAAGCCCCGCCGAATCCTTAATCTTCATACCTCATCCGATAACTCCATTTCTCCATTGCCCACAAATCCCCTTAATGCATTCCGTGATCATAATTGGAAAATGGCCATGAAAGACGAATATGATGCTCTTATTGAAAATAAGACGTGGGACTTGGTACCCCATCCATTTAATGCTAATATCATTCGAAGTTTGTGGATTTTCAAGCATAAAAAGAAATCTGATGGTTCCTTTGAGCGGTATAAAGCTCACCTTGTCGGTGATGGTGCAGGTCAGCAAACGGGTATTGATTGTGGTGCGACCTTTAGTCCGGTGGTCAAACCGACCACTATTCGAACGATACTAAGTATTGCTTTATCTAAATCTTGGTGTCTTCATCAGTTGGATGTAAAGAATGCTTTTTTGCATGGGAATCTCGAGGAAACAGTTTATATGCATCAACCTCCTGGCTTCCGAAGTTCAGAACACCTAGTTATGTCTGCTTGCTTAAGAAGTCCCTTTATGGGCTTAAGCAAGCCCCTCGTGCTTGGTACCAACGTTTCGCAGATTATGTGGCTAAATTGGGTTTCTCTCACAGTATTTCAGATCATTCTTTATTCATTTATCGTCATGGCAACGATATGGCATATATTCTTCTTTACGTGGATGACATTATTCTTACTGCATCTTCAGCTGCTCTTCGTCAATCCAACATGTCTAAGCTTGGTTCTGAGTTTGCTATGAAAGATTTGGGTCCCCTAAGTTATTTTTTGGGCATCTCTGTTACAAGACATTCAGGAGGTCTTTTTCTTTCCCAAAAAAAATATGCCGAGGAAATCATTGAGCGGGCTGGTATGTCTTCTTCTAACCCATCTCCTACACTAGTGGACACGAAAGCAAAACTCAGTATCTCTTCAGGTAATTCTTATCATGATCCAACTGAGTATCGTAGTCTTGCTGGCGCCTTACAGTACCTGACATTTACAAGACCGGATATTTCTTATGCTGTTCAGCAAATTTGTTTGTTTATGCATGACCCCAGGACTAAACACATGTCTGCTTTGAAGCGTATCATTCGCTACATTAAGGGTACTGTCGACTTTGGTCTCCACCTTTATCCCTCTTCAGTTCATAAACTCATTTCCTACACCGACACCGACTGGGGTGGATGTCCAGACACCAAACGATCGACTTCGGGTTATTGTGTATATCTTGGGGACAACTTAATCTCTTGGTCTGCAAAAAGACAGCCGACCTTGTCCAGATCTAGCGCTGAGGCTGAGTATCATGGGGGTAGCTAATGTAGTTTCTGAATCTTGTTGGATTTGAAACTTAATCTTAGAGCTACATTGTCCTATTCTGAAAGCCACTTTAGTATATTGTGATAATGTCAGTGCGGTGTATTTGTTCGGTAACCCAGTTCAACATCAACGCACTAAGCATATTGAGATGGATATACATTTTTTAAGAGAGAAAGTTGCTCGTGGTCAAATTCGAGTTCTCCACGTCCCTTCGCGTTATCAGATTGCTGACATCTTCACTAAGGGACTTCCATTGCAACTATTTGATGATTTTAGAAATAGTCTCAACATTCGACCACCTCCAGTTTCGACTACGGGGGTGTATTAGAATATGTAAATAAATCTTTTATTTATAGCATTTGTATTTTAGGAGATACTCGGCTGATTGGGTTAGCAAAATTGTAGCCAAAAGTCTCTCCACATTCTTGTATATATATCAGCTGTCAAATGAATGAAGGACGGTGAAACATTTCTAGAACATGAGTAGCATTTTGACGTGCCTGAAATTAACAAAGGGTGCTCATGAAACCCACAAAACCGGTCTCATCAATCATAAAAAAATAATAATAATAATAATAATAATAATAATAATAATAATTAAAGAAAGCATATATATTTGGTTGATGAGCTTACCCCCAAGTTGAGTTTTGGAAGACAAACAACGAGAAGGCGGAACGTATCATGCTTAAATAACTCCCGAGCCAAATGCGCACATGCATCAGGATTCGGCTCTGCTTATCCATTCCCAAATAAAACTATCCTCATCTCCAGAATCTGTTTGCTCAGCTCAGACATCTGCTCATCATTATTAATTTTCCATAAGATACCGATCTAAAAAAATTGAGAAAGAAAGAATAACCAGTGCATACTGAACGTACCTTTTCCTCGCGCTTGCGTTCTCGAGTTTCGGTATTCTGGTCAAGAAAGATGAGAAGATCACGTGTTTGGAGCACAAGCTCCATGGGAGTCCGGGGTTTCGGCTTGAAGAGTCCCTTCATATGTTGGACACATGCACGAGCAGGAAATCTTCTGCTGAGGATTTGGTGCGACGACGATGAGGGTTTTAGTAGCAGAATAAGAGGAGAAGAAAATGGGATGATGATAGTAAATGACAGATAAAAATATAAATGAAACCGTTTTCTTTGGCCTTGGCTTTGCTTTCCTGGTTGTTATACTCCGATTCTTGGCACTCCATGACATGACATGAAGGTTTGATTGTTATTTTAAGGTGTGCCTTTTGGCCCCTTTCACAAAATTCTCTCCTTGCTACACACTTGTGTAAATGTACTTCGATCTAGGGCTATTTTCGATGCTCTATATTTATATTACTTTACAATTTTATTACGGTTTTCCTAATAATTATGGTCACGATGATGATTTCAAATGGTTAAAAGGAGTTAGATTTGTTGCTTTAGATATTTCCTAGTAGTTTTGTTGCTAATTTTTAATATATACCAACATAATTATTTTTAAATATAGATGATGATTTATTTATTATTTTTAATAAAAACAATGTCATTTTAATTGATATATATATATATATATATATATATATATATATATATATATATATATATACATACAGAGGTTTGTTGAGATAACTTGGTGATGTGGTTAAAATATACAACTCTGTTTTTGACTGAATTGACCATTAAATTAGGTTTAAAAACTTTAATTTTAATAATTTATTGATGATTTTCTAACCCTCACATGTTACAAAAATATAGTCTATGGTATGGACTATGGAAGTATGGATCACAGTCTTTTTATTTTTTTTGGGTTAATTGGATGGGAAAAGATATGCTAACACACTCCACACATACATAGATACCTTACACACGAATGCACATATACATTTTGATACTAAAAAATTACAGTAATGCAAAAAGTCTTTCAATAGACAAGGAAAAAAAACCATTTCATATTTTGTCTTTTCTTTGTACCTTTAAAGAATTATATAGGTAATAATTACAGTTTGACCCACTTATAAAATATAGAATTACATAATTATTTATTCAAACAACAAATAAAACATTATTATTATTATTATTTTATTATTATAAAATCACCATCTATTAATTTGTCAAATAAAAATAGGAATACTGATAGAAAAAGTACATCGATAAATTATGGTGACATTTACCGACATAAAATGACATCGATGTTTCTATCGATAAATACCAAAGGAATTACTGTTAGAAATCAAGAAATAAAAAAAATGAAAATATGACGTGTCCGTATTACAAATAAAATTACCAATGAAATATAATCATCGTTGATACTTGTCGGCGAATCTGTTAGTAATATTTAAGTTATAACCTAACAGATTACTTCTCTTTCCCCTTCCCTCATTTCTTCTTCTTCATATGTTTTATTCTGCAGAAAACAACACCTTCCCCCTATTTTGTCACAAATCCAGCCACTAACACTCACTCTGCCAATATCTATTTTCTAGTTCAATTTTTTTTTAAAGATTCGCTACATCAAGTAAACAAAAACTATCCATTTTTTATGTTAAAATATTGGTATTTTTATGTAGTATATGTAGTTTGTTTGTGTGTTTACTTGTTTTATATTTTTTTTTTATAGAAATTTGTTATATGAATGTATTATTTGTACATGTAAGGGTTTATTTGAGATTTTAAAAAACTATATTTGTTTGTCATTTGATGAAACTGAGTTTGATTTTGTAGCTTAAATGTTTTATAATATAAATAATGAGTTATTTAATGAGTATGTTCCATATTTTATCGATTTTATCATTAAGTTGAAAATTTAGATAAATTTAGAGGTATTTGAAATTTTTTGAAGAATATTGATAATCATTAAAGGGACTATTAAAATAGATTGAATCATTTTAAATTCAACTAATGATAGCTAATTAACTGAGTATTAATAATTTGTTTTTGTTAACATTATTAATTAAAACATGGTGTCACAATATTCTATATAAGTTTCATATAAGTAATGGATGGTTGTTTTTGTATGTATCGAGTTTCACCTGAAGAGTTGCGCATGATGAATTATTGTAATGAGGTTTAGAATTTTATTAATTACACACTATCTAATCCGAAAAATATTAATATATGCGGTATTAAATATTCATGTAAGAGGTGTAAAAGTAAAAAGTTTCTCGATTCATATGTTGCTACGATGCATCTTCTATAAAAAAGATTCATGGAAAAATACTTTTGTTGGTTTGCACACAGAGAACCATATATTTCTTACGAGACCATGGTAGAAAGGATGGTTGGGTCAACTTCTAGTTTTAGCAATGTGTAAGGAGTTGTAGATAATAATAGTAATTATTATAGGAATATGATTATGGATGCAATGATAATGAATCAAGGTTATGCAGGTGAATGTTCAATCATGGATGAAGAATCAAATGCAGATGCAACCAGGTTTTTTGAAATTTTGAAAGACTTTGATTAACCATTATGGTATAAATATATAAATCACAGTAAATTATTGGTCGTTGCACAAGTGTTCACTATCAAGTCAGATCATAGGCTGATTAAGATCAATTACAATAAAATTATCAAATAGGCAAAAAAACATTTTACCCGAAGAGAATAGGTTTAAAGAGAATTTCTATATTGCTAAATTCATGTGAAATCCCTTTGTTTAGGATATTAAAAAATTAATATGTGTCCAATCTTTTGCAACTTGTACTATTTTGAAAATGCAGATTTAACCAAGTGTAGAACTTATAGGCATGCTCAGTATAAACCTAGAACTAGCAGGAAAAGACTCTTATCGCACATAAAAAAACTAAAATACTTCTCAATCAGTCCTAGACTGCAAAGGTTATTCATCTCTCTAAAGATTGTTGAGCACATGACATAGTATTATTCACATGATGCAGTGGATGAAGTCATGATGCACTTTTCTTATGGTGAAGCCTGAAAGTAGTTTAATAGGGTATATCCTAAGTTTTCAATAGAACCATAAAATATACGTGTTGGGTTATGTATAAATGGATTCAATCCATTTGGGTCATTTGTTGCATTATATTCTTGTTGACTGGTGATAATCATGGTTTAGAACTTGCCATCAGAGATGTTTATAGGGCCGAAGTTCATATTCTTATCCACGGTCATACCTAGTCCTAATAGTCTGGGTAGGAATATAGATGTTTATCTTCGACCATTGATTGATGAGTTGAATCAATTGTTGTCACCCGAGACTTTGATGTATGATGTCTTTAGGAAACATAATTTTTAGATTAAGATGGTTTTGATGTGGACTATCAATTATTTTCCTGTGTATGTGATGGTTTCTGATTAGAGCACGCATGAAAAATTAACAGGGAGATTTCAAACCTCCACATGTCTCAAAGGTTATTTAGGATGCTTATATCTAGCACATGACATCTAAGCGTTTCATGCGGCGGTCGTCATCCGGTGCAGAGAACCAAAACAAGGAGATTCATGGTTCCATTACCACATACATTAACGAATCCATTATATTTCTATTGAATGCAAAACAAATGGTAAGATTCTATTTTGTAAGATAATTTTTTTTAATTGTTGTTTATATGAGAATATTTAGCTAATGGTAGCTTCCTTTTGTAGGCTACGGTGCTTAGACACAATCTAAGATCAATAAAGCTTTTTGTTAAAACTCACATACAAAATAAGGACCATTAGAAAGGGGTGTAGCAACTCATTAATAACCAAGCTCAAAAGTTCATGATAAGTTGGATTTTAATAATTTTTTTAAGTTATTTTTTTTAAAATTTGCTGAATTTTTTTCAAGGAACATATAACACTTGATTGAAAGAGAGACACAAGGACAATCTTTCTATCCATCTAGAACTCGATCATGATTTGTGGTTGGAGGCTAGATCCTCTAATGGACTTGATAGAAATCGAGTTTATGATATCTTCGTCATTATGGATGAGGATATGCCTGCGAGCTGTAATGTATCAACCATTGGTTCCTTAAAATCAGGTTCGAGCCAGTAATCTCTGGTTGTTCAGGTGATTATACGAGAACAATTTCAAGCTCAGAAGACTTGACATAGTGCTAAGATGGTCCAACTTAGGTCATTGACACTGACTTAAAGGATAAAGTGAATGTCCTTGAGTAGATGTTGTCAACCCTTACTGGTACATGTGGTCTCCCTTATCGCCCATTTAGTTTCGGCAAAGATCCTCCTCCTCCTTCTCTTCCAGCTTTTGTCCACTAGGTAAATTGTATTCAATAATATTTTTTAAATTATTGGTTTTTTTTATTTTAGTTTGATTCTTTTGAATTTTTTCTTTTTTTGTTTATTCTTTTCTTAAAAATATTAAATACAATACTAATATAATTACCGACGAACCTTGAATTACAAACAAAATGACCTTGAATTACAGAACTTTGCCAATGACAATTAGAAATGGAATTACTGACGAACTAAGTGTCTTGAAAAGTTCCAGAGAGTTTAGACAAAATTACAAGACTTGCCATTGTTATATGTAAATTTCTAACGATTTAATTTTGTCGGTAATATACAAATGATCACCGATGAACTTAC
>Ga0325411_1003472_pt1 | contig 17784 bp, 13 predicted proteins | sample PopdelMetagenome_13_FD_206181 | JGI IMG/M metagenome (GOLD analysis project Ga0325411, IMG submission 206181) | Populus deltoides microbial communities from Bellville, Georgia, United States - Xylem-PdIQD-R4 | ecosystem: Host-associated > Plants > Phyllosphere > Stem > Wood/Secondary xylem...
ACAGCATTCACAGGCTATTGTTAACTTGGCATTTCAGAATCCTCAGCTCTCCTCTGCAGATTGGTTTCTTGATACGGGTGCTAATCAGCATGTGACACCGGACCTCGCTAGTATGACAAGTTCAGAGCCCTATCTTGGCAGTGATCAGTTACATGTCGGTGATGGTAAGGGACTTGTTATATCATATATTGCTCAATCTAAACTTTATACTCCCAAACACACTTTTATCCTATCCAATGTTGTTCATATCCCACATATTAAAAAACTGTTATTGTCTGTTAAAAAAATTTACATTGAAAAGAATGTATTTTTTAAATTTCATTCATCTGTGTTTTATGTTAAGGATCTAATAACCAAGGAGGTGCTCATTTCCGGTTAGAGTAGTGATGGTCTATATATCTTATCAGAGTCATCTGCAACGTTCGTACCTCAAGCTTTCCTGTCTACATCTGTGTCCTCCACTGCTGATGTTTGGCATCGTCGCCTTGGGCATCCTAACTCTTATATTTTAGGGTCTCTAGTATCAAATAATAAAGTTACATGTACTTCAAGAGTTTTTAATTTTAATTGTTCATCTTGTCCTTTAGGAAAAGCATTGCGTCTGTCATTAGGCCTTACTGGTCATAAAACTTATGCTCCTCTTGAGCTTGTTTTCAGTGATGTTTGGGGACATTCTCTTATGTTATCTACTGATGGTTAACGATATTTTGTGATTTTTATGAATGCCTATACAAAGTATATCTGGTTCTTTCCTTTAGCAGCCAAATCTGATGTGTTTAAAATTTTTCTTCAATTTCAAGCTCTTGTTAAACGACAATTCACCAACAAAATTAAATCCGTCCAAACCAATTGGGGTGGTGAACATAGGAAGTTAAACACATATTTTAAAACTATTGGCATTCATCATCATCTAATCTACCCTCACACACATGAATAAAGTGGTACTGTTGAGCGTCGTCATCGTCATATTGTTGAAGCTGGTCTTACGCTTCTTGGTCAGTGTAAGGCTCCGTTAAAATTTGAGAGTTATGCTTTTGAAACGACTGTCTATCTTATAAATCGTATGCTTACTGCTATTTTAAATGGTTGTACCCCTTTTGAATGTCTGTTTAAATCTTCCTCTGATTACAATTTTCTTCGTATTTTTGGGTGTTTATGTTTTCCATTGCTTCACCCCTATAATCGACATAAATTAGATTTTCGATCTTCCCCGTGTGTGTTTCTTGGCTATAGTTCCTCTCATATGGGTTATCGCTGTTTTGATTTGTCATCATCTCGTATGTATATTGCACGACATGTTAAATTTCATGAAAATACATTTCCCTTTGCATGTTCTGAATAGACAATATCCTTGACTTCTTCATCTCTACAAACAACACTACCAGCCTTAACTGTTTTTCTTACACCTATGCCTTTTCCATCTACCCCATCTCTGCCACCTTCTCCAAAGCCTGATCACAGGGCTGTTGCCTCCCCTACTTCACATTGCCCCATGTGTAACAGTCCCTCTACCTCATCTCCACTTTACTCTACTACTGATCACTCTCCAAGTATGGTCTCTGTTTCTCTAGGTACGGTAATCCCATTGTCAGCGGACTCCTCTCCTATTATATCTTCATCTCAGCCTCCTAGCAGTCCCACCTCGGGTCTTTTCTCTGGCTTGAATTTGGTAGTTGATTTATCTAATTTTGATCTTCAACAGGTTTCTCATAGTCCATCAACTCTGCCAGCTAACTCCTTTCACAACCACCACATAACACTTCATCCTCGCTACCCCAAACAAGCGCATCTTAGTGTGTTTTAGTCCTTTGCTCCCGTGTGTCCTGCTCAGTCCCCTGTTCTCGTGTGTTGTGCTTTTCCTAAGCATGAACCCCTCACGTTCAAAGACGCTTCTCAACTTTCGGCATGGCAGCAAGCTATGCAAGATGAGATTCGGGCTTTGCAATCTAATGGTACATGGACTCTCGTTCCTTATTGTTCCTCCATGAATATTGTTGGTAGTTGTTGGCTCACAAAATCAAGCGGCAAGCGGATGGTAATATTGACAGGTTGAAAGCCCATCTTATTGTCAAAGGGTTCACTCAACAAGAAGGAATGGACTACCTTGAGACTTTCAGTCCAATTGTTAAGCTTGCAACTGTGAGGTTATAACTTACTATTGTTGTGACTCGTGAGTGGTTTATTCATCAACTTGATGTTTACAATGCTTTCTTGAATGTGATTCTTCAAGAAGAGGTGTATATGGAGCAACATCCTAGTTTTTCTCACCCTACTCTATCATCTCATGTTTGTCACCTGCATAAGTTTATCTATGGTTTAAAACAGGCTCCCCGAGCGTGGTATACCAGACTCAGTGATTATCTCATTTCTTTTGGTTTTTATGCCTCCAATACTGGTACCTCTCCGTTTATTTACTCCAATGGCCATGATCTCATTTACTTGCTTGTGTATGTGGATGACCTTTTGCTTACTGGGAATAATTCAACCCTGCTACGCCATTTGATTACCTTACTGAATTCACAATTCAAAATCAGTGATTTAGGCTCTGTGCATTATTTCTTGAAGATTGAAGTCACCAAGACTGCCATGGGATTTATGCTCTCATAACATATACTTTCGATATCATGCTTTGCAGTATCTCACTTTTTCTCACCTAGATATTTGCTATGCTGTAAATAAAGTCTGTCAATTTATACACTCACCTACTGATGGCTATTGGTCTCTTGTCAAAAAAATTGTCTGGTACTTTCAAGGAACGACATCTTATGGTCTACACATCACTTGAGGGTCCTCTTTTTCCTTACATGGTTTTACAGATGCTGATTAGGCTGGTTTTCTTGATGATAGAAAATCCACCGGTGGCTACTTAGTATACCTTGGTAGAACACCTATTTCTTGGAAGTTTGGAAAACAACGCACAGTGGCTCGTTCATCGACTGAAGCAGAATATAAGGCTCTTGCGGATGTGCTGGGATTTTATGGATTCGGGCTTTGTTGTCAGATCTTTATTTTTCCTCTGATCCTATAACTATCTTTTGGTGTGATAATTTGGGTGCTACCTACTTGTTTGTCAATCCTATCTTTCATGCTAACACTAAGTATGTTGAAGTTGATTATCACTTTGTTTGTTATCGAATTGATAAAAAGGAAATTGACATTCGGTTTATCTCCTTCCAGGATCAACTTGTTGATGTTCTTACCAAACCTCTTCCTCATGAGTCCTTCAATTATTTTTGGTATAAGCTTCATGTGGATTCTTCTCCTTCAACTTGAGGGGGCATGTTATGAAATGTTATTATGTATATTTATATTTATCTTGTATTTACCTTATATAGGTTTCTGATCATGTGTGGTATACTACATGGTTAGTATTATATACAACCCTATATATATATATATATTACATAAAGGGAGTGCTGCACACAACACATTACAACCTTTAGAATATATTCTAAGACTCCTTCTCCCTTAAACTTCAACTCATATTAACCACTCAAGCTGAGACACAAATCTAATTCAAAATAATGAAAAAATACATTTTTTTTAATGTTAATATGAACAGTTAAAATGACCTTCAAATTTTTTAGTTTTTATTAATGTCCAGGAGTTGCTTTTCCAATAAATGCATTTATGAATGCAAATGTTATTACACAAAGGAGTAAAGAAAAAATTAAGCTGGCTCCATGGATAACTCACCATGATTAACAGTAAGGAAAAAAATATCATGCTTAAAAATATGGTTTATAAGTGTAAGATTTGGAGAAAATTAAAGACCTTATCGTAAAAGGTAAACATATTAGGTTATATAATCCAACATAAATATCATACCCAAATATTAGTTTTTGTTTTACTACAAGTTAGAAAATATGAGAAATAGGTGTTGTGAATAATAGGTGGCTTAACCAATGTTAGTAGTCATCCTTTATATTTATGTAGTTAGGGTTGTGTATAATAGGATGCAATACACTACATAAGATCACAACACTATACATAGTAAGTACATATACAAAGTAATTCTTATAATACACCTTTTAAGGTGAAGGTGGAGACTCCATTTCCTGCTTGTATCGAAGATGAACAAAGGTTGTAAAGGAAGAGATTTAATAAGAACATCAACTAGTTGATTTTTAGAGGAGATAAATCGAACTTAGAGCTCCTTTTTAGCAACCATATCATGAATAAAATGATAGTCAACCTTAATATGCTTAGTACAAGCATGAAAAATAGGATCTATAGATAAATAGATGGGACCTCAATTATCACACCATAATATAGCTATAGAAATAAAAGGAAGATGAAGTTCTAAAAGTATGGAGCCTTGTGTTTGACTCCATTAGAAGAATAAACAACAATTCTTTGCTTTTTAGACTTTCAGAAAACAAGAGTATTGCCTAAATAAACAAGATAACCATAAGTAGACTTACGATTATCAACACTGTTAGCTCAATTAACATCAATAAAGCCATGAAGAGCGAAAGAAAAACTACTAGTGATGTGTAAACCATGATTAACAGTAGCCTTTAGATAACGCAAGATGCATTTAAAAATAGCCCAATAAGCATCAATAAAAGCATGTATAAATTGATAAACCTTATTCATTGCATCATATATATCAGGCTTGGTGAAAGTAAGATACTAAAGGGCATTAATAATCCATCTATAAGGTATAGAGTTAGAGTACAAAGCACCAGACACTATGACCAGATTAGTAGTAGAAGAAGAAGATGATGAGGAAGAAGAGAAGAAGGAAAAGAAGAAGAAAGAGGTAGGAGTATCAATAGGCTTTAAGAAGAAATAATCATTTCAAGCCATACAAAGACTTATAAAGATGACAAACAAGGGAAGAAAGAGTAGAGTGAACAAAACTAGATGGGTGCTCTATATACACTTCTTCTTAAAGTATCATATTTAAGAAGGAATTATGAACATCTAGTTAACTAATTTACCAACCTCGAGAAACAACAATAATAAAAACCAAATGTTTAATAGTTGGCTTAACTACTAGATTAAAAGTCCCAAAATAATCAATCCTCTCCTATTGAGTGAACCCTTTAACAACTAAATGAGTTGTGTATCTCTTAACACTACCATTAGCTTGCATTTTAATTTTATACACGCAACAACTACCAACAACATTCATAGATTAGTGAAAGGCAATTAAAGTCCATGTACTATTAGAGTGTAGAGCCTGGATTTTCTCTTGTATGGATTGATGCCATGTCAGATAACAGTTGGTGTTCTAAAAATTAATAGGTTTCTTTTCATGTAAAGTAACACATGAAGCAAAAAAAAAAAAAGAGTGGTATTTGCTATTCTAGGTTTACTTATATGAAGAACCATAAAGTGTTGTTGTGGAACCTAAGTATGAGAAATCCAGTTAGAATTCAAAATCTACTTAAGAGAGAACTTAGAGAGATCAACCACTAAAGCCAAGCTAGGAGGTGACAAGTCATAGATGGGCGGTGAAGAATAACCCAAGGCTGAATCATGTCGTGTAAGTACATAAGAAGCTAGAGAACCATGTGGACATTAAGAGAAAGAACATGTATCTTAATAATGATCAGTAGAAGAGGAAGCACACAAAGATAAATCATCAGGAATATTACTCACTGGAATAGGTTGATTAAGTAAAGTATGTGTAGGTGTTGGGTTGAGAGGTGAAAAGGGAGAAGGTGTCAAGGTAGGAATAAAAGTACTTATGGATAGTGTAGACAATGTTTCTATCTATTCAAATTCTTCAACAGGAAAAACATTTTCATGAAACCTAATATGATGAGAAATGTATATTCATTTAGAAAAAAAAAAAATCAAGACACTGATAACCCAAGTAAGAGGATCTATATTCGAGAGACACAAGGAGTAGAGCAAAAATCCAACTTATGAATATTATATGGATAAAGGAAGGGAAAACATATAAAGAAAACTATAATTTGGTGTAGACTTAAAAAAGAAATTTAAAAGGCATTTTATTATTTAACACAAGTGTTGGCATGCAATTTATTAAATAAATAGATGTTTCAAATGCATAAGTTCAAAGTTTTGAGATTGTTTTATATTGACCAGGAAAGGTAAGACCAATTTAAATAATATGTCTGTGCAAACATTCAACTGTGCTATTTTATTTATGATTATATGGACAAATCAATCTATGTTGAATACTAATAGTTTTAAAATGAATTCTTAATTTTTTTGTACTCACCACCTCAGTCCATTTGTACAGATTTAGTTTTAGTAAAAAAATTATCTTTCAACTTGAACTTGAAATGGTTGAAAAACAATAAAAACATCAGACTTAGTAACTAAAGGAAAAAACCTAATATATTTAGTATAAACATCCATAAAAATAATAAAATAGTGAAAACCATCAGGAAAAAAAAACATAGGGGAATGTCCCCAAGCATCACTAAATACCAATTTAAGAGGATTAGGGGTTTTGTGACCTGTAGGTTCTAAAGACAAACATGATGCTTTTCTTAAAGAACATGTTGAACAATTAAAATTAAAATGTTTTGAAATATATGACACATTTTTATTTTACATTAAAAGACTTAGAATTCATGGATTAAGAAACACATGCAAACAAGAAAAGTTTAAGGTAAAGACATTATAGAAGACTCGGAGATAATATAAAGACCATCCCTACATATATTAAAGTTCTCTACAGAGCTTGGTCTCCTTGCAACAATAATTCATCAAAGAAAGACTTTGCCTTCTATAAATAAACATTTATTGTATCATTGCCTTGTCATATATCTTGAAAAGAACTATGAATTTGCATAATTCTAGAATTAAATAGAGAAGCAAATGCCTTTTTAAGAGTATGCTATATACTACATGATGTTTGACAATCAACAACAAGGTGTAAAACTTCAGTAGATACCGAGGACAAAATAACACTCATGATTAGATTATCTTATTGTTTCATTGGAAAAAAGAGGGGTTGATAACGGGGGCAACCATATTTGTAGAGATGATATGAGAGGGAGGACACGAGAAGGAGCTATCAATAAAAAAATAAACCCTTGAACCTTATAGATAGGGCTTTATATGCATCCACCATTATAGAAAATTAGTATTGGTTAACTTTAAATGGATAACTTGTTGTGTTTTAGAAAGAGGAGTGACGACTACACCCTAGAAAACAATGGCCATTGAATTATAATTTCCAGCAGCAGTTAATGTAAGAGAAACAAGGATTGATGCGGCAGTAGTGAATGAAAAGAAGACAACAGTCGGTTTAACAATATATATATATATATATATATATATATATATATATATATATATGTTGGATGGTAATTATCTTGTTTGGTAGGCCCTCTAAATGATTTCAATGAACATTCTCAGAGCATGAATTCTTATTGAAAACAGTCTGTTGGTGTTGATTAATAAGTTACGAAACCTCTGTTTTCTCTTTTAATATCATTCAAAGCAAGATGGCAAGAGGGGCTTTAACAGGACCACTGAATCATAAGAGTGTGATATGCTATTTAAGTTATCATAATCACACTTTTTTAACTAATAATCTGGCATTTTGTTTAATTTAAAACAGGATTTTAAATATTAACTTGGATTGTAGGTTTCAAAATGGCTATAGATTGGAAATTTTATTCGGGGGAACTGTTCGACTGTGGGGTACTAGTTTTAGGTCACAAAAATCAAGAGGTGACATTTTGTCAAGGCTGCTCACCAAGCATCTACAAGACAAATGGCTTGAGAAATTATTCTACTTTTTTTTATTTTCTTTTCATGAAGTAATCAAATTTCATCCCATTCTTCTCAATATTTGATCCTTGATGTGCCCTAGAAATCTTTAATTCAAATCACCAACAACTTGGAGTTTTCTTTTAGTAAATATTAATTAATTAATTGTCACAAATCAAGAATTCTGGTCACTGTCACGACAGTCAGCTTCACGGTTCTTTAATTCTCTCTATTTTTAATTATCTACCTTCACTAAATAAAAACCAGCACAAATGGGGTCGGGTGTTCTTAAGCTGCGGTGTACAACAAACAAGGCTCCAGACCTTTGATATTCTGGTAGCTGGTTGATGATAATCATATTTCCATGCGGTTAGTGAAGTAGGATGTTAAACAATAATGATGGATTAATGGGTTTAGTGGGTATAAGACCACCTACCATCATCGTTGACAATTATTGTTTTTGCCTTAATCTTTATCAGACTATAATCTTCATATAGGACGAAGGTGTATTTCCTCTGTCCCGTAAAACTACAGTGAAGAGCGTTCTTACTTATTAGAGTTAATATAGACGAATGTTTGTGGAATATTCACATAAACCTTTTGTTCTCCTTTTATTATTATTATTATTATTATTATTATTATACATTGAGATTTATACACTTTCAAACAAATCTTGTAATCCTAATCTATGCCAAGTGAATTTACCCATAAGAATCTTCTCAAGCAATAAGCAATCTTTTGAATTAAGTATTTATTTGATATTGTAGTAACTTTTTAATTTTCAAAGGTTTTTCAAATTATTTTTTATATGAAAAAACCTTAAATTGATGTTATTTTATGTGTTTTTCGATGGTTTTGAGGTGTTAATATAAAATAAATTTTTAAAAAATTATTTTTATTAAAAAATATCATATATCATAATATTAAACATAATCCGAGTATGGATGACTCAAACTTCAAATCCCATTCTTATTTTATCTTTTTTTTATTGGCTTGCAAGTTAAAAAATATATTTTATAGAAAAGTGAAGTTCTTAGGAAATGAATTATCTTTTTACAATTGATTTTGACATGTATAACAAGCTAAAACAATATTATAGCATATATTGAAAATTAAAAAACCAATTTTATGTTATTTTTGGATTAAAAAACTAATATATATGGTTCATGATCAATGAATTATTGTGAAATTTGACACATATACAACATGAAATGAATTGTACCTAAATTAAAGAATGATTTAGAAAATGCTTTTGTTCAGAATCTACTATCGAACTTAGCCCCTCACCATCCGATTGTTTTGAAGAATGAAGGACAATTTCAAGCTTCGAGATGACTAAACATCTCTACGAAGAGCCAAACAGAGAAGCATTATAGCCAAGTTAGAATAACTCTTGTTTATCAATTATTTTCTCTTAGTTATATGCTGATGTTTCCTCTAGAAAAATGCATAGCATGCATCAGAATGCATGTTTTGACACTTTGTTAATTAAACACATACAAATCTCTCTCTAATAAAAACAAAACGTTGTTATCAGTAATTAATTTTAATATAATATTTTGTGGGCAAGCCTTGGAATGGCATATGATGGTCACCAACCATGCATGATTTACTATTGGTGTATCTTATATCATTAAAGGTGCATGCAACAAGTTTAATTATATGTGGCTATTTTGTCATAGACCAATTTGGATTAGGGCTTAAGTGTATACCACAAATGAATTGATCATTGACCCAGCCAACTTTTTAGGTGTCTGGGTAGAAAGGGGCATGGTGGGTTAATGTAAAATCAATAATTTATATGATGTAGAGTATTTTGTCTCGTGAAATGAGAGATTTGAGCCTCAATTTTGAGTTATCTACTTGTTAGCTAGATGCTTACTAATCTTTCTTGTCCATTCTTTTGATCAATTATTTGTTGGTAATTAAGTAGTTCTTGAAGGAAATTGATAACTAGGATGAAGGTTTTAAGTGATAAATTAGTTGTCAAATTCTTATGTTCATCATGAAATCTTTTTTCAATCCTTATGAACATGAATATGGTGTATAATGTACTGTTGCGTCCCTATTTTCATATAGTTTCCATGAACATGTTCACCACGTTTTAGCTCCTTGTTTTATTGGCTAATGAGAGAGAAAATTATATCAATTAGAGAGGTTAAATAAGTTATTTTGACTGTTTCTTAACAAAAGAATGTCTTTTATATTGAAAGTTTAGAATAAAATATTAATTTTCATAACCTAAATTTTCACCTTTTATTTTATTTTATTTTATATGGTGGAAAGAAACATCATGAGCATTTAAAACAATTTTTTTCATTAGAAGTAGAAAATTTCAATTAATTTCTCTTTAAAGGAAAAAGATCTTCGAATAACTTTTCATTAACGAAAAATCTTCAATTAATTCTTTCCTAATTGATTTTGCTATTATATTTAAAGGGCAATTAACATAAAAAGAAAAGAGAGAGGAGGTTTTTGTGAAAAGAATAAAAGAAAAGGAAGAAGAGAAACATGAAAGAGAGGGAGGACAATAAAGAAAAAGAAAAAAGAGATTGTCCTTTTAGGTTTTTCTTCGTTAAGAGAGTTACCCTCTCTCCCTCATGATTTCTCTAATATTTTTTTCATCAAGTCCATTGTTTCTGGAACATCAGACTCTTTCATTTTCCAATCTCCAAACCGAACCAATTTCATTCATTAAAACATCATCTAAACAACCACATCCCATCCTACAAAAATCAATTTACAACCACCACGTAATAGCCTAAAAACTCCAGTTGCAAAACCCCCATAAAAAAGCTTGGAAACTTTATGTGAACCAGAACATTGTTTAGTTTTTAATTTATAACAGTAGCCATGCATCTCGGTTTTAGTTGTTCTTTAGGTTGATGGAAAGCTAAGACTTTTATAAAAAATTTAAATGGAAGCCTAGGAAATAGCCAAAACAAAGAAGTCATAATTTGTCTAAAAGTTCATAGCAACTTAGATGTATTTTAGTTTTAAGCCTTTATTTGAAGTTACAGAAGTCATAACAATGCAAATTTAGATGCATTGAAAAGTTTAGAAAAATGTTTAAAACTTTTTTAAAGGGTCTAACTCCAAATTATGTCATTTTAACACTTGGAATCAAGTTGGAAGTTCCAAAAGAAACAACAACAATACTTCACTATAGCATCAATGTGCCACCATTTTCTGACTACCTCCGCACGTTCCGATAGTTCCTAGACTGCCTTGGAATGTTGATCTCTAATCCTAAATCATTTATTTATATGAAATGTTAATGTTTAGGACCAAACATTAGTTGTGTATGTGATTTTGGACATTTTGGTGATAAGTCATGATTATATGGGTTTGTATTATAATAGAAAATAAAAACATTTATCCTTATCAAAGTAATTTTTTTTTAAGTACCACTTGATAATGGTTTGACAAGTCTCATTTTTATAGGGACCGGTGTCAAAATCTTGCAAAAAACAAGTCTCATTTTTAGAGGGGCAACAACATAAAAACTTTTGTGAATAACCAAAATAACAAGTTTTCTTTTAAAAGGGACTAATATCAAGATTTTATTATTTATGAATAACCAAATCGACGAGTCTTTTATTTTTAGAGACTCGGTCAATTTTTTCACAAAACAATTAGAAATTAAAATTGAAAATAAGCTAAAAACAATAAGGATAATTAATGGCAATCACAAAGATAAATTTAAAGAAAAACATATAGTAAAGGAAATTTTTCGTAAGAAATGATGTGATAAAGGTGACGTCACTCTTTCTTTAGACATAACTAACTCCATACCCAAATATTTAGAACCAGTGCTAATATGAGGATTCCTAGTTTCCTTAAAATACTAGGTGATGACTCTAAATTTTTCATGATATATACTTTTCCACTTAATTTCAAGTCTTGGTCGATGTCGAGGTGCATGCCTTTTCCTTTTATTTAACTTAACATTTTATAAATTCTATTGTTGATAACATAAGATTTTTTATTTATTTATTGAGAGGTTACGAGGATCTTACAACAAAATGAATGATAATCCTCCCTCATTACACTATAACAAAAAAAACCCAAAACTATAATCCCTAAAACTAGAATCTTATTTCATAATAAAAGCATTAGATACATGATATATTGTCATTGTCATAGAACGTGTTGCTAACATGTTTATGAACCAAATAGATAGAGTTAGGCTTGAAACAAAATCCGTGAAAAAGCCTAGACGTGTCAGATTATGAAGCCTGATGAAAACAACGATAAAAAAATATCTGACCATTGAATCGAGCTTAATTTTTCTAAAAGATTCTACAAGCATTTTTTTTTTCCTATAAATCTCTTGAAGTTAGACTTGGAAGTAGTTGTTTTGGCTATTTTGGTTATTTTTCTAGCTAATTTTGAATTTTAATTAGTTTTTCATGTTTAACTTTAGAATCTTTAATTATATTAGTTTTAAAACTTCTATGTAAATAGTCGGAGTGTTTTATTATTATTATTACCCAAATTTTTATAAAATATTATAGATTTTTCTCTAATTTCTCTATATTGTTAGAGCATCTTTAAGGAAAGAAGCTATTTGGAAGAGTCAAATTGGTAATATGACTTTTTGTATAGTATAAATATAGCATTTTTTCATATATGCACTCCAATGGTAAAAAGTTATTTAGTAAAGTCAATTGTATTTTAGTATATTTGATATTTAATATTGAATATATTCCTAGTGTATTTTTGTATAGTTTTCAATTTATATTTGAATCTTCAAATTCAAATTCAGTTATTATGATTGTTGTTGTAAATGCAATAAAAGGGATATAACATTTTGTTCACATATACAATAGAATTGATTCAATGAAATTAAGTGAAATTCGTAAATTAATAAAATCTTGCAGATAGCTCATTTGATTTGATGAAAAGAAATCCTGAGAACAAAATATAATATTACTAATTAACAAGAGAGAATATTATGGGTCCAGAAGGAAAATGGGGCCAGGGCACAGGAAGGGGGAACTTGTAATTTGCTCAACAGCCACAGCTCTCTCTCTCTCTCTCTCTCTCTCTCTCTCACACACACACACACACACACACACACACACACACCAAATGGAAGGTGCGCTCCTCCATCTCCTCGCCGACATCCTCCATAGATCCGTTTCTTTTTCTCTACTACACAATGAAAAAAATAAAATAAAGAGATAACAAACACTCCTAATTGAGTTTTTTTTTTTTTTTACACTGGGAGTAAAGAAGAAACCAGTTTATAATTTATTTTTTCACTGATTACCTAGCTAAGTTCTTATTAATGACTCATTTGTAATTCAAAGTTTTATATCAATTTCAAATAATTTTGTAATTAGCATCAACTAGCAAGTTGTTTCGCGCGCTATTCTGAAACACAACCTTTTTTTTTTCTTTTATAACTACAAAAAAAAGTATTACTTTGTATAGTTAATGACAACAACAAATATTTTAAAAATAAGTTTGAATAAAAATAAGTTTGAATAAATGTTGCTCATGCTCCGCTGAGAGTATAAATTTGAGATGTTAATAGTGTTTTCATGAGCTTTTTTTCACAAAAAGTATAGAAGAATAACATACTAAATTAAATTAGTCCAAACCTGAGATGACTAAAAAATATTATAAAGCGATGATGTTTGAACTTTTTTTGTTGAAAAAATAGGGCATTATTTTATTGAACACAAAAAAAGAAAATAGGTCGTCTGAAAATAATATGCATGCATTGATAGTGTTTGATGCAACATTTTAAAAAGCAAAAAATAAATGTGTGTTTGCTAAAATAAGTTGAGAAGCATATGTGTTAAAAATCTGAATTTTTTATGAGAATTTATTCATATGATTAAGATTGAATACAATTCAATTTTAGGGTGATATTTTTTTTTTAATATCGAGACAATGAAAAATTGAATTGACATTGGGTAACCCAGGTTAACCACAACATTCGGGACCCAAGTCATGGACATGATTACGATATGCTAGCAATGTGGGGCATCTATCTCTTTCTTTTCCATTTCATTATTCCCTCTCGATATTGGGTTTTTTAGGCTTTTATTGGACTCATGTTGGATGAAATTCTAGACTAAATTGAATAGCTATTAGTGAAATATAAACTAAATTGAAAGAAGATGGCTTGGATTCAAGTGGAATTAAAATCGTGATTTAATTGAGAAGTTTTAATAGATTCAGAGACCAAAATAAAAATGAAGAAAAAAAGTTTTCATGTAAAGGACATGAGGAAATGACCACAATCTTTAAGAAGCGCGTGAGACATTATATATCCTCTAAAAACAATTTTTTTTGGTGTTATTGGAATTATCTCACCATCTCATTCTGTCAAGACAATGCATACATGAAATGAAAGTATGGTGTGTCTCCGACAAACATTTCTCTTTCTTTCTTTGATAGACAAAAAAAATGCCTTCTTGTTTTGCTAAGATTCAATTGTAGTCCTTCTAGTTCTAATTATTTGAAAAACAAAGAGTTAGAATATTTTTTTGTAAAATTAAGCGCGAACCTAAATCTGGATTTTCTTTTTACACAACGATAACCCTAAATTAAATTAAGTGAATCAAGATATTAAGCCCATATCTCAAACCAACAAAATCTGAAAGTATATAATAAAAATTAAGTATGAAAAAACAAGCAAACAGTGGGTCCAAATTAGTTTTTAGTTAGATAATTAATTAATAATAGTGTGTTTGTATATAAATTTTTAATAGATAGGAAAACAAAAACAAAATATACTAATATTGGGATATGGGACCTCTTCATAGTTAGTATTGCCCCCTTATTGCCGCGCAAAAACCAACATGATTCATCACTTGATGCCTGTTCTTCCCACCACTCGACACATCATCTTTCATCAGTTAAAATTACAGAAATGCCAGTGGTGGTTCTTTTGAAGTTTTCTTTAGGCATGGGCATGATTTTGGATGTAGAGAGGTAGAAGAGGGGGCTTAATGTTTTTCTCATCCTTGAATTTTTTTTTTTTGTATTTACATGATTAATCTACTATATTTTTTTAATCTTAATATCAACTATGTATTTTATATTTATTATTCTTACATTATATTGATAGTTAGTGTCATTAACATCGTTAGCAGATTTTTTTGCTAATATACATTTTCATCCTTGAAATTATTGAAAATTCTATTTTGGTCTCATATTATATTTTTTACAAATAAGTCCATATTTGAAATCTTTATCACCATATTTTACACTTGAATACAATTTAGTCCATAAATGATTTTTTTAATAAAGTTAAGTCCTTATATGTCAAATCATAAACTTAGTTAAACTTTGTCAAATAATTAAAAATACATTGATGATTGATGAGTATGAATTATGTGGATTTAAATAGTTGTGTTATTAAAAAAAATATTTTATATGATATCATATATCTATTGTTATAAAAAGGTTTTTATCTTTTTTAATCCATTTACTTGATTTAAACCTAAAATAAATATGATATGGAATTCTTCTTAACTTATAATTTTATTATTAATTTAAATAGGTGTACTTATTTAAATTCACTAACCCTTACCTTATCTTCCAATACATTTAAATTATTTAACTAATTTTTGATAAGTTTATATTTGACATGCATGGACTTAATATATAAAAAAAATTCATCCAAGGACTAGATTGCATATGATTGTAAAATATGATGATAAAAAATTTTTCAATTAAGGACATAAAGATAAGAAAAATGTAGGGACTAAAATAAATATACAAAAAAATTCTAAGGATCAAAATGCACATTAATAAAAAAAAATATGGTTTTGGATATGTCAGTTTTTAATAGTATTAATGATGCTAACCGATGAAATGATATAAAAATAACAAAATATAACTTACATAGTTGATATTAAAACAAAAAAAAATAATACTAATAATTAAGACCTTTAAAATACAAAACAAAGAATATAAAGAATGTTTTTTTTTTAATAGTTACTATGTATGATTATATTTTTTTAATATAATATAATATCACACACAAAATATATATATATATATATATATATATATATATATATATATATATATATTTTAAAATAAATAAATAATATATTGATATTTAATTTTCTTTGCCCATTAAATAATGATAATGACATGAATATAATAAAACTCGACATCCATTATTGTCGTTAAACCTAAAGAAGGATTCCATCGATGCATGCTAGTAAATATTAGTTATGTATCCTGCACTCCGTCACAAGTTAAATGTTTATATTTCCTATAAAAAGTTATATATATAGGTTTTTTTGATGTATTTTTGTAGTTCAATTTTTTTAAAAGAAAATAAAAAAGTTTACGCATATATATAATCAAATAAATCAAGAATTATATGTGATAATAAATTAAAAAAATTAATGATAACTAAAAATAAAATTAGAAAAATTAAAAAGCATATATAAATCAAGATACTTAATCTCGCAAGATAAAACATTTACCCGATTGTGTTTGCTAAATTTTTTTATTAAAATAATTTATATTCAATCAAACGATAATAAAAATAGATACATACTTTAAATTGATTGAATAGAATAAAAAAGAAAAGAATACAATGTAAGGCTACACATATTAAAAATATTATTTTAAAATAATCTTTTTTATTTTAAAAAATAAATTTCATTTGTACAAAAGATAGAAAAAAAAGTTATAGATGAATTAGAAAAGGCACTTCAAAAATTAAATACAGACAAAATAAAAATCTATATCTAAAAAAGGTTAAATAAGCAAAAAATAAAAATAAAAATCATACATGAGTAATATTAATTGAAACATGAATTTAAAAACTATTTTTAAAAAAAGACATTAAAAAAGGTATCAACAAAAAAAATTAAAAAAAACTAAAAACATGAGTTATAACTTAACTTGTCAAACCTGTAATCTGGGTCATAGACTCAACCAGGTAAAACAATTGTTTTCTCTTCAATTTATAATTAATTTATATATATTAAAAAAAAGACCAAAAAAGAGCCTGGGGGTGGGGGCGGGCCTTTAAACGCAATCTTGCGTGCCTGAGATTTTTTTTATTTTACTTTTCAAAGGGGTGGACGATATTTTTCTGAAAAAAAAAATATGAAGTGACACGTCATCTAAAAACCCAAATTCCAGTCACCATTGTGGTGCCCGGAAAATCAGAGCAACGCCTCTTTTGCCATAAGAACATAAATATTAAGTCATTTCAATCCAAAAACACATCGCTAACACCCCTTGGAACAATCACAAATCAATCCATCAACTCAAAACACTTAAAAATTTAATCCAAAAACTTGTAATCCAACCCAGCTAGATTCATCTTTCTTGAGTTAGATTTTTTTTTAAGTAACATTGAAACTCTAGCTAAACAATCATCATCAATCTTCTCTTATCTTATGGAATATGTGAACACCAAAAAAATTTATTTTTGTGGCCATAAATAGTTTGAATGACTTTCTCTCTCATCTTTGGAGTCCAGAGACCCCTCTCTCTCTCATCTCTTTAATCAAAAATTTAAAAATAATACAAATAATCTTTTATACAAAGACTTATTTAAAAAAAAATAAAAGGACCTAAATTGTATAATTTAGGTTATTTTTAAAGTTTGAGGATCTATGTGTATTTTTCATGAAGTCTTTGCCACGCCACTTATGTTTGGCATCTTCATTTTGGTCCCTCTTCTTTCAATTCTATTATTGCTTAAGAAATCAAAAGTAATTGGCTTTCAATTAGAATTAAATTGCCTAAAATAAGACTTTAAGAACCAAAATAAATTATTAAAAAAACACACAATATGTCTAATGTGTTTTGTGAATATGTGAACAGAGCCGGTAAAAAACTCAAACCCTTCCCTTTTGAAATTACATTCTAAACGGTATTTTTTAAAAAAATAATTTTTTTAATTTAAAAATAATTTTTTATATTTTTGAATTTTTTTGATATATTGCCATCAAAAATATTTTTTTAAAATTAAAAAATTATTATTTTAATATATTTTTAAATAATTATTTTTTAAAAAACAACTAGTTGATACATCTCAAACTTTCCCAAAATGTTTTATATAATAAAAGGTGAGGCTATAAGAGA
>Ga0325411_1003473_pt1 | contig 17783 bp, 10 predicted proteins | sample PopdelMetagenome_13_FD_206181 | JGI IMG/M metagenome (GOLD analysis project Ga0325411, IMG submission 206181) | Populus deltoides microbial communities from Bellville, Georgia, United States - Xylem-PdIQD-R4 | ecosystem: Host-associated > Plants > Phyllosphere > Stem > Wood/Secondary xylem...
CATAAATGAAAGAATTGATTGATGAGTTGAAGTACTGAAATTGAAAGGACAAAGAGATGGCCAAACTTAGAAAAGAGATGTTGGTGTAGTCCAAACTGGAACATTGTTTGGTAATCGGGTCATATCTGGAGCTGTAGATCTTGGATTTAGGTCTACTTTATGTGGATGGAAAGATAAGACATAGGCCTACAACTTTCATGGGAGCCCAAGATTTAACAAGGCCGTTTTCAAGTCCAAATTGTAGCAACAATGAAGAAGTCTGAATCTGTCCTGCAGCCCAGACACTGTTTAGTGTTCAACCCATATCTCGAGTTCTAAAAGTCCAAATGATCTCAAAATGTTACCCTAAAAAGATGAGACAATTGCCTAGAACTTTCATGATTGAAGTCTGTTCAAATTATGACGTTATCAACGACATTTTTAGCAGACAAGAAGATAAGAATTGTCACCAAGTCAAGATATGGCCACCCATTCATCAATTAGTCAACAAATCAATAGTTTCGAATTTTGGCTTATAAAAGGAGGCATTTGCCATGTATTTAGGCATTTTGGTGTTCAGATCAAGATCATGCTCTTGCTTTCTCTCTTTGTTTTTTTGTAATGTTTAAGTTTTGCTTATATTAATCTCTTGCTTATGCTTTTCATTTGCTTTCCTTGTTTATTTATGTTTCTTTCTTTCATTATGTTTAGCTAAGTTAATTATGTCAAGGTGAAAAGGGTACACTAATGGTGTAAGAATAAGTATAATATAAACTTAACATGGACCTTAATGTTGTATACTAACATGCTTTATATTTGTTATCTTGTTCACTTTTAATACTTTGCTTGTTAAATGGTTAATCTAGATTTATGTTGTATAATATTTGATATAACAAATACTTGGCACTTTCATAGCCCATACTATATGGTATAACGGACACCTGAGCTATGAAAGGAACTTGATTTGTTGTTAACATAAGTTATAATCATGAATGCCTGACAACATTTATAAGTATTAGCATTATTCGAATAAGATAACTAATGTAATCATGTTAACAATTTATAATCTGATTGGAACCTCCTTGTGTGTGGTTTCCAATTTAATAAAAAAAGAGTTTATACTATACTTGTTTGAAATACTATTAGTGGATCCTCTAACCTTGACATTTGTTTTTATCATTATTTAATTCTCATATTGATCTTCATCTCAAAGTTCTCATCAACTTCTTCATCATCATCTTCTTCTTCTCCTTTATTATTATTATTATTATTATTATTATTATTATTATTATTGGTATTAGTATTAGTATTAGTATTAGTATTATTATTGTTGTTATTGTGTTACTGTTAACTATAATTTATACAATTAACCTCCTTGTGGTTCGACCCCGGTCTTGCCAGGTTATTTATTACTTCGACACTCCTGCACTTGGGAGAAGACATCAAACTTTTGGTCGTGTCAACATTCAACTCCTCAAAGGCCTTTTAGCATTTTGATGTCCACTTAAAATTATATTATTCTTGAGCGTTTCAAAGAAAGGCAATAAATATTCCTTCGAGTGAAATATAAATTGATTGAAAGCAATGATTTTACGTACAAGTCTCTAAAAATTATTGATCGACTAGAAATATGACATGTCAAGGATGACTCCAACCTTTTTTTTATATATATATATTAGATTGTAAACCCCAATTACTATTAAGAAATCCTAGAAACTTGTCCTTTAAATGGAGAAGGCACACTTTGGAGGGGTTCAACTTGATATGATACTTATGAAGAACAAGAAAAACCTACTGTGGATCTTGAAAATATTTTTCAAAACTCATGCTTATGAATAATATGTCATCAATATAAGTGTTTATATATTTTGTCTAGTTGGCCTTTGAATACTAGAACGACCACCCTCTAATAAGTAGTCTCGATATTTTTTTAACTTGAAGGGCATTGGTTTGTAATAATAGGTCTTTTAATCAATGATGAAGGAAGTCTTCTCCTTATCATCTAAGTGTTATTAGAACTCAAATGGAGAAAGAAATTGGCTTTTAAGATGGTCCCCATAAATGATGTCATTGATGTGGTTATGAAAAACTTCTACTAAAATTGTTTCATTCTTAGGATGAAATGTATTGAACTTGTAGAAAGGTGTTATATTCTTGAAATACAAGGGCCTATAAAATAAAAAAAAGTTATCTAAACCAATAAGGGACCCATTGGTAATTAAGTTAGTACTTACCGAGGAGATGACCTTGAGAAAGTGTGAGCTGAGAGGTTACTATTTGTGTGTTTTGAAGAATAAGATAGATACAATCCTTTTATCCTGGGACTTTAGGGTATTTATATAGCCTTGACCTCATGTGATTTTTTTAGATAAGAATATTAAAAATAAATTGTATTAGTTTATAGTTTTATATTATAAGACATATGAGCCTAAAACAATATTAGACCATTATAAAAAGATGATATTCAAAAGTGTGGAATGTCCTTAGAGATAAACAACTATTGAATCAATTATGAGATTACCACATGTCTAGGACACGTGATCCACCTAATACATGAGTCAAAAAAGTAGTTTGATCAATGTATAACAAATATACTAAAAGACATGAGAGATTTTCTATAGCCATGGACACACTCACTATTCATTGCAATAGTGGAGTGACGTCTAAGGCCTTGGCAAGAAAAAAATGATTGCTTTTGATTCAGGGGTGTTTTGGTCTTTTTACATGGTTAATTAGTCATTATTGATTTGTTTTGAGGTCTTTTTGTCGATTCGTCTTTTAATGCATAGTGTAAGAACTAAAATACCCTAGAATAAAAAAAAAAACTAACATTGCTAGATAAAGGGTGTTCTGGAATTTTTACTTCTTAATTATACAATACACTTACACAATTGTCTTAAGGTACACAAAAAATAGACCATGTAACCATGGGCGTTGACATCTTTTCCTCAAAGTGTTTTTGTAATGACTGGGATTGGTCAAAGGTGATATAGTAATTTAACATTTAATTAGTATTTTTTATTTAAAAAATTGTTGGCATGTGGAAGGTGCCACACACTTTAGGCGGCGCGTGTAGCGCTTTCTAGTGGTGGAAAGTTGTCTCACGCTGTCTCATTTTATGCTTTGCCATGTACTCTTTCTTTATGGCCGGTGCGTGTCATCTAAAGGTGGCTAGTTTATCGCTGATAGCCATTTCTCTGTTTTTTTCCCCTTCATTTCTCTTACCTACATGGAGAGATGCACTCTGGTCCCTATTTGTATTGCCTTTTCAGGTTCAGTAATTTAAGTTTTGATTATTTATTTTTGTCATTTTCTCTTTTGTTAAAGTTTTATGATTTTTCAATTTAATCCTTTAATTCTAATTTCTATATATAATATGTTTTAGTTCAGTCTTTCTACTTTTGATTTTTGATTTTGTTCCTTTTACCTTTTGTCAAAGTTTTTATGCTTTTAATTTTATCATTCAAGTCAATTTTATGATTTTTTTTTCAATAATAATAAGAATTTAAATTTAGTTCTTTTTCTTTTGATTTCTTGGTTTTTTTTCCTTAGTCTTTTTATCAATGTTTTTATGGTTTTCAATTTTATCATTCAAAACAAATTTATGGCTTTTGTTTTTTACATAATAATAAAATAATAATGATAGTAATAGTAATAATAATAGTAGTAGTAGTAATTGTATAGTTATATTATTAATAATAATGATACTAATAATAATAGTAATAATGCTACTAATAGTGATAATAATGGTAATAATAGTGAAAATGATAATTGTTTATTATGATTATAATGGTGCTAATGATAGCAATGATAATCAAAATAACAACAACAACAATAATAATGATAGTAATGATATTAGTAATAATACTACTAGTAATAATAGTGATAATAATAGTATTAATAATTTTATCATTCAAAATAAATTTATGATTTTTGTTATTTCAACAATAACAAAAACAACAACAACAATGATGATAATGATGACGATGACGACAACAATAACAACAACAACAACAACAATAATGATGCTAATGGTAATCATTAATATATATATATATATATATATATATATAATTCAAAATATTAATTCAACATACTTGATTTCAATTTAAATCTAAAAATAAATTAACCTCAAATTATGCAATATAAATATAATGTAAATATCTAAACATAGTTTCGTGGATTTAAAATAATTTTAGTATGTAACTAGACCTAGGTGTGTAGCTTTTGCTTGTGTATATCCATCTATGTATATATGTTTGGAAGAGAAAAAAATGACAGAGAATGTACAAGAAATGAAATTTTCATGGACTTAAAAGTTAGATGTAGATCCTCTTTTTAACACTATTCTTGCATATCACAGTTTCTGCAACTCAGTAGAACACAACTTTTAACAGTCATACATATAAATATGTGGTCAAATGAAGAGGAGTACATGACACTTGGTTTGTTGACCCAATACTATGGTTACCCATAAGAGGGTACTTGGGCTCAAACTCATTTTTTTAGTGTTCATTTTTATTCTTCTTAATGAAAGTTGAAAATGTAATGGCTTTGGTGTGACATCTCTAATTTCTAAATCGATTTCTTACTTCATGCTTAGTCATGGTTTATAAAATACCAGGGTAGATTTTTTTTTCTAGTAATAGTTCACTATCAATTAGAACGGTCGACTGGATACTACTAAATTTCACTGGTGTTATTAATGATCGAACAAATGGTCAACTAATTTGATTGACTGAATTAGACAAAAGACAATTTCATTGCTCCTCAAATAAATTGGTTGACTGGATCATTTGGTAATCCTAAACGGTTAATTGGTTTATACAGTACATGAGATATCAGTTTTATTTTAAGACTAATCATATCTTTACAACAAACATATATCAATCAACACAAAACTGATCCAATAATTTTGGATCAATACTCAACTCAAATGAGCCCTTACTCATTCATTCATTTATCCTTGTATCAACTCTCATTTTTCATTGAATTCATGTTAACAATAAATGCAAATAACATATACTAATAATTGACATGCATTGAACTAATTGGAAATTACACACACACATACACAACATCTGAAATGAGTTGTTTCTTTACATACCATTACTAATGTAGTATTTAAAACTTACATATTTTAGTTACATAACACAAAATAATTATAAGAGTTTACAATACAAATGCTTGAGAGGAATTCCCATCTATCAACTGCAACAAAAGAATAATAATTAGAAGTCACTCCTGGCAATCCAATAAAGAACCTAAAATAAAGATCAATATTTCTTTACCAAAAAAATCTCTGTTATTACAAAATACTTTAAAACTCCTCAAAAACTACATTATTTTATGCAACTTTCCTTCGACTTCATTTCCATTCTTATTGATTGAATAAAATTCCTTAAGACCCTCAGTGGTAATCCAAACTTGATACCAATCAATTCGGTCAACCCTCATGATTACAAAACCTTTTGGCATCCCTATTCGAAAGTCATTCAATCTAGTAATCCTAACTAGATACCAATCAATTCGACTAACCCTCATGGCTGCCAATCATTTCAGCATTCTCGCTCGAAAGCCATTTAATCCTAAATAGAACAAACATAGTAAACTCGAAAAATGTCGACTGGAATATGGGTGAGAAATCTGAAATGACCAAAGGTCCTAAGCGACATGAAATTTGTTTCACTTTGTTCTATTTCTTAAAATAGTGTGAGTTATACCAGTCATTCTAGTTGAAACGTAATGAAATTGATAACCTTCAACATGATATTGGGTACAAAGAGACTAGTTTATATATTGGGACTAAGTCTTAGAATAGGGATAACAACCTTAGATTGTAAACTAGATCTACCTTTTAAAGTTTTTTTCTTCAAATGAACATAGTTGCGGCAACATCAATACTAAAAACTGATATATATTATACTTCTTTTTATCTAATATAGATATTGCACTTATAGGAAGACCAAATTGCATGGCAACATCCTTGAACATAGATGTCATCTCCTTAACATATATATAGAAATGATATGTAATAGAGATATTATACTTAAAACTGATATGTATTATATCTTGGATGATCATAATTTTAGTACTTATTTCATCACTTACAATGGATAACATGTGTATAACAATAAAATTTAAATTAGTTTGATATGGTCTTTCATAACCAATAAGTTGATACCTATGTATGGCCCTTTTAATTTTGAGATCTCAAATAAATGATAATTCCTATGATACTTCAATGTAAATACCATTTATAGTTTGGTGCATGCATACACTGTAACTGCATATAAGTTGTTAAACATTACACCTTGTATTATAAGGAATTTGCTATAAACCACCATTAACTATATTATTACTTCAGACTTATTTTGGAATGTTTATCTTACCTCCAACTTAATACTTAAGCCTTAATTCCTACGACTTAAAGTCCAATCATTGCATGTCATTTTAGTAGCCCCACTAGCATCCTTAAATTCAGGAATGAGAGGTCCTATGAGTTGGTTTATTGGATCAACCAACTCATTTTCTTCAACTACATTAACATCATGATCATTCTCCTCACCACTTGGTTTAGATTTATCATAACCAAATGAAGTAGTTGTAATCTAGTGGAACTTTCCTATCTATAATTTCAGGTTTCAATGTTAGGTTTATTGCATCAGTAATTATCCCAGATGGACCAATTATATGTGATGATTGTGTGGTGTTTTAAGTGTGACTTGTGACCCGAGTGAACTCCATACTAGATGAGTATTCTCATTTAGGTCTATTGTTCAAGTAATGCTCTAAAATCTACCATCCTTTTTCGATGACCAACCCAACTAGAGAATTCAAACTAACATCATTAAAAATTAGCATAACAATTTGGGTGTTCCCCAACTTGCATCCTCTAAATAATGTCAACTATAATTGCATTATAATTCCATGCAATGCCTCCACATATTACTTTTTTTAACAAGTGAAATGTCTAATCTAGTAGTAAGGAACATGTTAGTTCCTGCATTGAAAAAGATATCATTATTGGTATCGACAATAATACCACCATAATGACTTAACAATCACATATTAGAAGACCTATTTTGTAAAACAACAAAACTTAATGCTATCATAAAACAACCTTGCAAATTGATAATTAACAAAACTCTAATCCATACAGATTGTACTCAATATAAGCAATTTATCAACTCAATTGGTGTAATTTATGCATAATTAACATAATTTATGCATAATTAACATAATCTTTGCCTAATTGATATAAATTAAACTAATCTTTAATGTAATTAATTAAACTCTAACAAAAACAACAACAACAACAACAACAACACTTATTCATCAAATTTCTCCCTAAATGACATAATTTAGCAACTTAATTGATGTAATTTATATCTAATTAACATAACTAATAGTTTATTTATACAAAATCAACAAAACCTTAACCCTAACATAATCAACAAAACTATACTTCATCAAATTTCTCTTTAAATGACATGTTTTATCAATTCAAACCCTAACCCTAACATAGTCAACAAAATACTAATTCATCAAATTGCTTATAAAATAACATAATTTAACAACTCAATTAATGTAATTTATAGATAATTAACATAATGTATAAATAATTTAAGCAAAATCAACAAAACTCTAAATTGACCAAAAAACCCTAACCCTAACACAATTAAACAAAACCTAGTTTATGAAATTTATTCTAAAATTAATTTATAGTTAATTTAAGCAAAATCAATAAAACTCTAAATTCACTATAAAATCATAACCCTAACATAATAAAAATTTTACATAAAAAACAAAATAAACAAGGGGATAGGTGGGTCATACCTAAAATGATTAAAGTAGATGTACTATAAATGGTGGTGGTGGTGAGTGAAAATGACAGTGTTAGTGAAAGTGCTGGAAAGAGACAAAGGAAAGAAGCAAGAAGATGAAAGGAGCTTTTGTCATGATGAAGGGAAAGAAACAAGTATTATGTCATGGTGGAGAGAGAAAGTGTGGTATTTTCAGGTGAGGGGGTGGTGAAGAAGAAAAAAGAAAAAAAAAAGGGAAAGGGGGTATTTTTTTAATCTAATGGTTGCAACAACGTAAAAAATGTTGTCAATAAATTTTTTAAATGCACAAATGATGCTACCATAACAAAAAACAATTCTATTTTCCCAACTAAGTTTCTAATTTTTCTATATTCCTAAAACAATTTTGCAGCTGTGTTATTTTGAAAAACAAAATATTCTAGCATGTATAGATAAATAGTTTTATAATTACATCTCAACATATAGTTAGCTTTACATTTTGAGTAAAATAACATGGTGCATTATATTTAGAGTCATACCAATGTTTTCTATTCTTTATATAAGTGAGATTGGATCATAATAATTAGATTAAATCAAGTTACTATATTTTTGATTTTATTTCATTCATTCTCACCCCTTTCTTTCTTTCCATTGTGTTTATTTATTTATTTTCTTCTAAAAAGATGATAATTGTTTCCAATCGTTTGAATGTTTTTTTATTTGAGAGAGTTATGCTACCGGGTTTTTTTAAGGAAAATTAAAGTTATAAAAGTTTTATGGAATTTAATTTGTCTTCTAAATAGATGAAATGATAGGTTGTTTTTTGAAAAACTAATTTCCACCATTATGATTGCCAAAATCCTTTTAAATAGAAGGTTTCAAGTTTTACCACTATTGCCTTTTATATAATTGTATTGATTATAATGTTTAAATGATGTTGGGGATTCTTGGGATTGGTTTTGAATATTGTAATGTGGATTGCTAAAAGTTTGAGTTATTGTTGTTATACTTTGGGATAATGAAAGTGTGAAAAATTGATTAAATTTGTGTATTTTGGATGTGATGATGTTGATTTATAGATCTAAGTTGATTGTGAATCTTGTAAATGAGTTAGTATGTGATTGAACTATTGTTGACTTGGATTGGGAAGGTTGGGAATGTCCAAAATCCAAGTATAGGATAGTTTAAATCTAATGCCTACCATGGATTGTCATCGAAAAAAAGTTTAGACATTTAGATATTGAAATAGGTTGATCAAAAGTGTAGACATTGAGTTTAGTTAACGAAATAGTTAGATATTTAATTGGATTATATAATGGTTGACATAAGGCATGGATATTGAATCATGTTATAGAAAATAGTTACATGTGATGTTTAGACATTTAATTGGGATATGGAATTTGTTGACAAAAAGTTTAGACATTGAACATAGAGGTGAAATGTGAGGACATTAAATGAACTACAAAAATAAATGATAAGATGTTTAGATATTTAAAATTAATGTGAGCACGTATGATGATGTGAATAAGTGTTGTAAATGGACCAAAATGCTTGGGTACTAATTCAAGATGTGTTGTAGGAAATTTCAAAAGGGACATTCAAAGTGGGACTCATAAAGGAGCACTTTCTGCAGAAGCTCCAGGTACGTGTTAATCTCCTTCCTTCTTTTATTTTAAGAAGTGTTTTTATTTAATTACATAAATGTGAATATGATGTGAGTAAGTGAATGACAAAGTGATGTAATGTAAGAAAAAGAGAAATCGATGGAAGTAATCGATTGAGAAATAGAGGTGAGTATATGAATATGATTCTGATGTGAGGAACAAGTGTGACAAAATGATGAGGAAACAAAGTACGATGTATGAACGTGAAAATTATGAATAAATGAAATACAATATGCAAACGTGGAATAATGAGTAAAATTAAGTATGTTATGTGAATGTGAAAATGATACCTTATAAAAATATGTCGTTGGGTCAAGAAAATAGTATCAAATGAAATATGCCTTCAGGATGGAAAAATGATACCTTATAAAATATGCCTTCAAGGTGGGAAAATGATAGCAAATGAAATATGCTCTGGGAAAATGATACCCTTTTAAATATTTCTTTGGGGAAGGAAAATGATTTGTAACTAGTCGATCACAAAGAAGGAGACTATAATGAGAAAATATATCGACCGCAATGGCAGGGACTTCAATGTCAAAATAAGTTGGTTGTAATGCAGGGACTAATTAGGGAAATCTAATTCGATTGCATGAGCAGGGGTACGTTGAGCATTTGAGTTGGCTGCATAAGCAGGCATAAGCTTGGATTATTTTAGAAATCTAAGTCGGCTGCAATGGTGGGGTTTATTATGAATATTCAGACAATGGTGGAGAGTAAAAAATGTCTTAAAGGATGATATCATAACTACAGAAATGAGTCAATGAATATGGTTGATGTAAAATATAGATTATAAATTGTCAAAATTGATTGATAAGAATAGGGTTGATGTAAGTATAGGCCACAAGAATGGGAATACATTGATGAATGCATAATAGATGTAAAGTATGAGTTACGAGTACTGAAATATAATAATGAAAATGATAGAGTGGATACATAGTCCTAATGATTATTGGAATTGAATAATGAATTTAGACGTCTTAAAGCATGGACCATGATTAAGAAAATGATTTGATGAATCATATGATTAAGTTAAGGCTTGAGTTAAGGATATTAAATTGAGTAAATGAATAGGGTCATCCTTATACATAAGCCACACTTATTGAATGGGGTTAACGAACAAATAAAAGAAATAAAGTATGAATTAAATATATTGATTAATGTTAATAAACACATAACCGAAGTTAAGTATGAGTTAAGTTTATTGATTAGGGTTAATGAAACCATAACCAAAGTTAAGTAAGAGTTCAATGTAATAATCAAGATTTAAGAACCTATATTTAGGTCAAAACTTAAACTATGAGTATTGGATAGGATTGATATAAGCCACATACAAAAGATATTGAAATGATTCTACGAATAGGGTTAACATAAAGCATGAGTTATGATCATTGGAATGAGTAAATGAATGTTTAATTGATATAAACTACAAGCTAGGGATATTAAAATAATTTGACGAATGCAGTTAACTTAAAAGTATGAGTTATGATTAAATGAAATGAAATATTGAACATATAGTTGACAAGATCTTGATGCATACATAAAGGTGGTAGCCTAATGTGTATAATATAGGATAAGGAAGCTTATCGATTGATAATGAGATTGCAATGAATTGGAAATTTGGTAGAGATTTAATATGCTTATAAAAAGCTACCTAAGTATTGGTTGAGTGAGTCGAATGTGATTTGGGTTGTTGTTGTTGTTGTTGTTTTTATATGTGTTAATGCGAGTTAAAATTTTGGGTAAAGCCTTGTATAAGGTAGACTCTGGTAATTACTTTTTTTAAATAGATAAATTCTTTAATGTGGATAAATTCTTTATTCTAAGAGGTTACTTTTCTAAAATAACATTCATTAATTATGTAAACCCCGGGAAAAATAATAAATAAATAAAAGTGAAGAAATTCATGCATATGATTAAATAAAAACAGAAATTTAGAAATTTTTGAATATAAATTTCAGGGCGAAATAATTCGAGACATTATAATAAACCTGATACTGTTGAGGGTTGGATTTAATTGAAGAGAATAATACACTTAAAGGAAAAAGGGGGTTTAAATGTAAATAAGAGAAAATATAGAATATAAATACTCTCTCCTCACCAAAAAAAAAATCTGTAGGAACCATAAAGAGAGAAAATAGGGAGTTGTATACCCATTCTTGAGAAATCAAGAGAGAAACACTAAAATTTCAAGAACCCATCCAAGATTAAGAGCTTAAAGATGGGATAAACACTTGAGAGCAAAGGATTACCAAGAAATTGAACAAGAAGAAAAGACAGGAGGGAAATTGAACAAGAAGAAAAGAAAGGAGGGAGTTGAAAATCTTCAACTGGTTGAAGATCAAAATCTTAATCTGTACTAGGTAAGGTATTCTGAACATGATCTTAAAAAAAATCATTTTTAAATTCGATAAAGAATTGATGCCTTGATATTGAATCATAGGTTAGGGTTCTTAGACATAAATTGGGGAAAAAGTACTTATTGTTGAGATTAAGTTAATTCATGTGTGTGGTATGTAGTTTATGAAAGTATTGTGTGAAAGGGAGGGGGAGACAAATCTGGACAGACTTGTCTCCTAACTTTCGATGAGATTTCGGATAGGAGGATGAGGGGATTAGGATCGGGTTCCTCATAGAAATTGTAGATTTGAATGTTAGCTAACCAAGGAAACTGGTCTTGCTCAATTTGGAGACGTAGAACTCCAGTTATGGGTTACCAACTGAGACTGAGTCGTGACTGATTATATAGGGCAGTAGGACTAATTAGTAAATGAATAATTTTGACTGTCTTGGAGGCAAAACTAGGTTCTCCTCCCACATAGAACTAGTAGCCTTGTGTCTTAGCTTTCCAACGAGATCAATCTCAGTTAAAATGGAGTTTTAAAACTTTAGATATAGTTAAAAATTTGATGAGTGTTCAGACAGTAACAATTCAAAGTCAAACAGTAACAGTTCAAAGTCAAACAGTAACGGTTGGAAAAGTCAAACAGTAACAGTTGGAAAAAGTTAAAGAGTAACAGTTCAAAGTCAAACAGTAACAGTTCAAAGTCAAACAGTAACAGTTGGAAAAAGTCAAACAGTAACAGTTATAAGTCAGACAATAACGGTTGGAAAAGTCAGACAGTAACCGTTGGAAAAGTCAAACAATAACGATTGGAAAAGTCAAATAGTAACAGTTCAAAGTCAGATAGTAACAGTTGAAAATTGGAAAGTAACTGTTCAAAGTTAAACAATAACAGTTGGAAATTGGACAGTAACAGTTCAAAGTTAGACAGTAACAGTAGACTTTTATGTGAATACTATAAATAAGAATATAAAAGAATTGAGTCATACGAACACTTGTATATTGAGATATTAACTCTGAAAATATATATGATATATGTATGTATGTTATTATGAGGAAATAAACATGCATAGAAAGTAACATATGAGTAATGGATGAATATGAATTCTCTAAATATCGGCTTGAAAGTATCATAAACAAAAAAAAAAACTTCCTTGTGATTCAGGAGGACCAACCAGGATTGGATCTTCTATTAGGGGAGGTCGCGAGACAGGCGAAGTAGGTGCGTGATTTTCCCTCCTATTTACACTTATACAATTTAGAATCCTTCTGGTGAATGCAATTATAATAAATATCGTGTTCAATGTAAATAAAGCCTAATGTATTTACAAGATTAGCTTCGGCTAATGGCATCCGTGATAGGATTGCCGGGATATGATCTACATGATTAGCTCCGACTAATGGCATCCGTGATAGGATTGCCGGGATATGATTTACACGATTAGCTCTGACTAATGGCATCCGTGATAGGATTGCCGGGAAATGAATTACAAGATTAAACCTTACAAGGTCACCCAGTTTATGCAAGTAAATAAGATTATTCAATTAAGAATATACAAATGAGTGTTAACTGGGTTAAAAGATTTACAAGCAAAATATAAGTTCTTTGTTAGAATTCTCATGGATTTGATAGAAAGTTAATACTTTATTCATATTCATTACATGAGCATACATATATTCTTTATCAATATAATGGTATGTTTATTTATGTAATAGGTCCATCAAACATTCAGGAAGATCATTATTTTAGGACTTTACTTTGTGAAGCTTATGTAAATATTTAACTTAAAACAAAAGGGAATTAACGTGTTTATATAGTATACTTTTGTGCAAACCTTGATGTATTTATAAAGGTTCAGTTTAACATGTAGTATTTTTAGTTATCTTGTAATTAACCATTTTGAAATATTTAAGAACACTTCTTATATTGTAAATACTTTCTTTGCATGTTAGTTTTCCTTTTCCTTTAAATTTTATGATATGATGTGTTGGACCATGTTCATATTGAACTTACTTGTAGGATATATATATATATTGTGTGGATTGTATGAGGTGTGAAATTATGATGTTTGATATAAGATCTGGAATTAAGGGACCTTGTAATGATGAGTTGATTGAGTAAACTGATAGTAGTCGATAACTTGGGATGTCCTAAATGCAAACGAAACTCTGCTGATTGTTGGGAAAAAAAATTACCCTAAAATAAAGAGGATATGTTTGAATCTTTTAACATTGATCGAGTCGTACAGTCGGACTATTACAAATTAGTAATATGAGGATAAAGACATAGATTAATATTTCCTCTAACAAAGTGCTTATATCAGGGTATAATCTTAGGTATAAGTATATACAAACTTAAACAAGATCGAAGGATGATGAGAAATCAAAGAAAGGATCGGAATGCCAAAACGAGATGAAATTATCTGAAGGCTAAAGCCACTGAGCCATTTTGAAGAAACGGTCCAACTGTTTCTAAGGCTATTTCCATAAGTTAAAACGGCTAGATCATTTAGGGAAAACAGACAGACATATTTTTTAAAAAATGTTTCTAGCCTGTTTTATATATATGAATATGATTATTTGATACATTTAAAAATGATATGAAATCTCGGGATGTTACAATGGATTTGTATCTTATTTGATATTAATGAAATAATATTTTGTATTTTAAAAAATAAATACTTAGTGATTTGTGTTTACAAAAAATAAATAAACACCCACATGTTGACTAAGTAGGAGTATTATAGTGAAATCAGCCAAGTCTGAAAAAAAATTCAAATTGACTAGAGAAGTTACAACTGGGAAAGTTATAAAGCAATCAACGAAGAAAACTAGGACTTATGATCACCCAATAGAGCTAAGAGAGATGACCAAACAGGAAAAGACAATCAAGTACAGAAATAAAAGGCTCACGTGATTGAATGTAAGATCGAGTCCTACTTCGAATAAGAGTCTTTTACATATTACACTAACACACATTACAAGTTAGCTAGGAAATATGTGATTGCTAGGAAAGAGTCGTGTTGATAAGGATGTGAATTGCATTATAATTCATGTTATGAGCTCTTGATATACTAAAAATAATTAGTGTATCCTTAGAAATTATAGTTTATGTAAGATCTCATCTTTGTGACAATATAGAAAAGTCATTTAGCTTCTATATATTTATTTTCTTTAGGCAATTTACTTTAAACAAATTATTTTTCTTCATGTTATACTTTATTTATATTTTCTTACTTTTCTTAATAGTCTTTAAAACTTTGTCTTTTTTTATTGTTTTATTTTTTTTTCCAGTATAGTTTAGATGTTTATTTTTTTAAACTCTATTAAAATCAAGAGTCGTTCCCTATTTTGTTTGATTTAAAGGCTGAATTTTGCTCATGCTTGAAATTTAGTTTTTAATTTCAAAGATAAATTAAATAACAAATAGCATAGTTAATAAGAGTTCATAAAAAAATTGTAAAAACATCTAAATACCAGGTAAATTATATCAAAGATAAATTAAAAATGTTCTAAAGGAATGATGATCAAGAAGAAATATAAGAAAACCTCCAACATTATATTAATGGAATCCATGATAAATCCCACATTATCTAACGGTTCCACAATTTTTTATAATATAATATTATTTTATATTCTTGTAAAATAACCGTATTTGAAAAAACAATTTGTAGCTATTTTCTTAACACTTAATGTGTTATCATGTAAAAATGTGAATGATAGATTTGAGACTCTTGTGAAAGGAAGTGTTGCCATAAAATAAAATAAAATTCTCGATTGAGTTATTCCAAACAAATAACTTACAATACTAAATACTGTATTAAAAATATTAGATTTTGATATATAAAAAGATGATCATTTTACTTAAAAAAAATAGAAACTTCAAAAACTGTATTCTTTATAATCTTTTTTCATCGATATTATCATGTGAAAAGAAAAATCCTTTGTTTCACTCATAAAATAATTAAAATTAGTATAATATAGCTGGTGTTGGAGATTGAGGATAAATTTTAAAAAATGATTTTTATTTAAAAGAGTTTTAAATTGATATTTTAAGTATTGTTAGATAATTTTAATATAAGAAATTCAAAAACATAAAATATTATCTAAACAATTATCAAACAAAAAATACAGTATAATCTTAATAAATTAATATTTAATAAATTAATAATCTTAATTAAATAATAATTCTATTCCATACTAACTTACATTTAAAGATTAAATAATATCTCAATTAAATAATATTTTCTTAGAGGTAAATTTTTAAAAATCAATTTCAACAAAATTATTAAACAAACAATTAGATAGTGTTTAGTATCCTAGATAATATTGATTGGACTAGACATGATTGAATAAATAATTATTTTATCTTGTGTTTGGTTTGGTGTGTTTTGGTCTGGGCTGAATAATTTGTATTTTATTTTGTGTTTTGTAGACATTGGACGAGACTCGGTTGACCTAAAACATGGACTGGTTCAAGATTAATAAAAAATAGAGGAATAATTGATCCAACCTAACCTGGTCAAAAACTTAGGCCGACCTTCAAGCCGGTCAACCCAAGATAAAACACATGAAAAAATGCTATTATTTTTTTTTGAATTTTTTTGGTCAAAATAAGATTGCTTTGGTTCTTTTTTTTTACCCTCCCGACCTGCGACCCAGGATATATCTTGGGTCAATCCTCAAGTTAAGTTTTAATACTATAATAATAATTACTTTTATTAATTCATTGACTTCGGTCAATATGGGTTGACCCTTCCAACTCGTGACCTAGGTCTTGCCCTAAGTCTACCCCAAGTTGGGTTTTAAAGTTATGATAATAACTACTTTTATCTTTATGTTGACCCTCCTAACTTATGACTCGTGCTTTACCCAGGAATGAATCATAAATCAGGTTTCAAAACAATAATAATAACCAAATTTAATCTTATGCTGTCTCAGGTCATCTAGGTTGACCATCCTAACCTCGTGATTTCTGCCTTGCCTCAGGTTGACATCCTAATTGGGTTTTGCAATAGTGAAAATAATCATTTTTATTCTCATGTTGAGTCAATGTTCAACCTTAACAGTGACTCCGACCTAGTCCCGAGTCAACCCCCGAAATGAGTATAAAACTATTATAATAACTATTTTACATTGACATGGATCAATGATCAGCCTGACCCACGACTCAGGTTTGGCCTTAGGTCGATTTTCGAGTCGAGTTTTAAAGCTATTATAATAACCATTTTACATTGACCCGGGTCAATGGTTAACCTGACCCACGACTCGGGCCTCGAGTCGACCCGTAACTTGAGTTTTAAAATTATTATAATAACTATTTTACATTGACCCGGTTCACTGTCAACCCAACTTGTGACCCGGGCCTTACCTTAGGTCAATTCTTGAGTTGGATATTACAATTATAATAATAATTTTTTTTATCCTGACAATGACTTGGATTAATGATCAACTTGAGTCGTGACCCAAGCCTAGTACCAGGTCAATCTTGAGTTGAATTTTAAAACTATAATAATAATAATCACTTTTATCATGATGTTGACCTGAGTCGATGATCAACCTGACTTGTGACTCAGGCCTTGCCTATGATCGACCCCTAAATCAAGTTTTAAAACTATGATAGTAATTATTTTTATCTTTAAGTTTGTGCAGGGTCAATGATGAACCCAATATGTGACTCGAATCTTATCCCGGATCGACCTTTTAGCTAGATTTTAATATTATAACAATAACTATTTTTATTTTTATATTAACCTGGTTTAACCTCGTGCAAAAAAAAAAAAAACAACTAATTTTTATATCCTTTAAAGATACACCAAACTACTTTATATATATAAAAAAATTATCCTATCTAGTGTCTTTTTTTATCCATAGTACCAAACATTACTCAGCAGAGTTGAAAATGACATTACATTTACAATAATATGAAGATAACATTCCACAGATAAAATCAATTCAAATGGTTTGCGAGTTTCAATGAAACGGTTAGGT
>Ga0325411_1003475_pt1 | contig 17779 bp, 12 predicted proteins | sample PopdelMetagenome_13_FD_206181 | JGI IMG/M metagenome (GOLD analysis project Ga0325411, IMG submission 206181) | Populus deltoides microbial communities from Bellville, Georgia, United States - Xylem-PdIQD-R4 | ecosystem: Host-associated > Plants > Phyllosphere > Stem > Wood/Secondary xylem...
TACTGTGAGTCCATTGATTTGGTTAACAATCAGAAAAGTAAAACTTAAGCATATATTTTGGTATTCTACACTTGCTAAATAATATTGTTTATCTTATAATGGTTAGATTGTGTTTCATGGGATTGCCATCAATAAAGAGGAAATCATTCTTGATGGAAGTGAAGCCCCTGTAAGAATTGCTGCTGAAGCTCTATTGTCATCTGAGAAACTCGCCCCTGCTGCTATTCTGAATAAGGTGAAATATAGCTTCAGTTTCTAGATGATGTGGGTTGGAATTGTTCATTTTGTTTTCGTTTAAATAAATATAAAACTTTTCTTTTGGTGTGGTTGTTTGCTATTTAATGCTGCAATTCTTCATGTTCATCTTACAGATAAGAGTTCCATATCGACCTGTTGATGCTAAACTTAGCACTCTTACAGAGAGTCGCGACAAACTACCCTCTGGAAAACAGACACTGGCCCTGACGTTAACGTATGTTACAGTTCTACTTACACATACTCAATGAATTTCAACTCTTTCATCATCTACTCTTGTGTTTTTGTTGTTTGGCAGTTACAAGTTTAAATTGGAAGATGGAGCTGCTGTGAAGCCTCAAGTTCCATTGCTTAATAATCGCATTTATGATACAAAATTTGAATCACAATTTTATATGATTTCTGACACTAACAAGGTACGCGAACAATTTACATTGTCTTAGCAGATGAGATTTTAAAAAATATGTTGATCATTGCTTAAGGACTGGAATAGTTAACTCATAGTATACAACTAGTATTTCCTGGTAGTAAATTTAGTATTACAATTATTAGCTATACACTGAAAAATGCTACTCTATTCCACACACTATTACTGCTTCATATCATTCAATTTACCAGCAACGGGTGATACTTTTTTTTCCTTGTTGCTTTGAATATGCAGAGCTGATTCTTGTTTTCTTATTTTATTTTTCCCCCTTTTGATTACAGCGTGTATATGCTATGGGTGATGCCTATCCTAATGCTGCAAAACTTCCTAAGGGTGAATACAATTTACGGCTATATCTAAGGTCTGGCCCAATTGCTGAGGCAGTCCAAATTTTAATTAAAATTCATACAACCCATTTTTAACCTGTACTTGTTTGTACCAGACTATAAATTCAGTGTAGGAAAAACCTCATTTTTTTTCTTAGCCACTACTATGAACATTTGATAATTTCAAACTTCATATAGCAGTAAATGCTTAAAACCCAGCTTAACCTCTGTAATGATACTGATTGTGTTTCAGGCATGACAATGTGCAATATTTGGAAAAGATGAAGCAGTTGGTATTGTTTATTGAGAGAAACTTGGATGGCAAGGTAATGTATCTTTTATTTTAACGTATCTTGAGATTTTAGTTGAATTCAACAGGTGCCACACTTTTGAACGTACATATGGGCATTATACAATTTGTGGATTTTTTTTAAATTTTTTTTCCTGAAGCATTTTTGTGATTAAGTCGCATCTTTATTGGCACTATTTGACTAGAAATAGATTTGACTGCAGCTCTCCTTTTGCTTGATAGAATATCGGTTCCCCTTGTGCAAGCACTCTCTTTTTTCTTTCTTTTTTATTCAGGAACTTGATTCTGCAAATTATATTGCTAATCAACTGACTGAGATCTGGTCTTTTTAATCCAGGAAGTCATTCAATTGAACTTTTTCTCCGAACCAGATGGTCCTGTGATGGGAAATGGTGCTTTTAAGTCCTCAGTTTTAGTTCCAGGGTATGTTTTGTCTTGAATGATTATTTCCATGGTTCACTAACCTTGTGTTATTTTCTGTTTCATTGTGCATTTTATAACTTCAAAGTTATTTTGTAGGAAGAAAGAAGCCATTTACTTGGGCCCACCAGTGAAAGACAAGCTCCCTAAGGTATTATCCCTGCTCCCGACTCCTGTGGTAAAAGAACAATATAAATTGGAATTTCTCAATTTCTGCAGAATGCTCCACAAGGATCTATACTGCTGGGATCAATCTCATATGGAAAACTATCATTTGCTGGCGAGGAAGGGGGTAGAAGTCCACAAAAGAACCCTGCATCTTACCGAATCACTTATGTTGTGCCACCAAATAAGGTTTATTTTCTTGTTTTTTGGCCCCTTATAAGTCAATTTATGAGGATCTAAAGAAGTTGCCTACCATTGTTTTCATTGTAAACTAAATCCAAGACCGGGCTTATCATTTTGCTAATGTTGCTTTGACAGGTTGATGAGGACAAGGGGAAAAGTTCTTCAACTAACTCGAAAATTGTGTCTGAGCGTTTAGAGGAGGAGGTACTTGTGCCATCTTGAAGCAAGATGTTCTAAGTGCATTTTCAAGTAATTTAATAATTGTCATCGATTCTTGCATTAGAAATAAAAAAATGGTCTTATCACCTCATTTGGTTGCTGTAAAATTGGCAATGATTGAATTGCTTTGCATCATCAAACAGGCACATGCCTCTGGGATCATTTTGCTTGAATCCTTTGATTTTTCTGTTACCTTTTTATTTCTTGATTATCTGTCCTTCATACGCTGTTGAACGCTGAGGTTTTGATTATCATCTTTGAGTTTAGACCTTTTAACTACATGTATACCTCAGGTTCGAGATGCAAAGATTAGAGTTTTTTCAAGCCTAAAACAAGACACTGATGAAGAACGCTCAGAATGGAAAAAGTTATCCGCATCTCTTAAGGTTGGATATTACTAAATTTAAAGACTAATATACTATTGTCCTTTATAAGCTATTTTTTGACATTTTGAAGAAGCATCATTTCACGTTATCAAAGAGCTCTTTTTTGTCTCTCTCCAAAACTGAACTGTTTAGGTCAAATCATCTTCTGGAGTAATTCAGAATCCAGTAAATTTTCTAGAATACATGTTTAAATTTTGTCCCATATGCTGGAATTGCAGTATCATGTTGGATTTAAATGCGCATTTAACTTGGGAAAATTTCATAAAGGTGGTCGAGGTTTCCCAAATTGAAGAGTCTTGCTTTACTTGTCCTATTTGTTTTGCATTGAAACGAGGACAATTGCACCATGAGCAATCTTGCAAACTTTCAAGCCTCAACATGTGCCTTGATTATATGGGTTTCAGGCATTTGAAACTCAGCCTCCTTTGCTGTTGGCAGTCAATTGCATTTAAAGGTTATATAATTATTTCAATACATTGTGACCTAATAATCATGGGTCCTTTGGCAGTCTGAGTACCCAAACTATACTCCACTACTTGCCAAGATTTTGGAAGGCTTGCTTTCTCAGAGTAATGTGGAAGATAAAATTCGTCATCATGAAGAGGTAATTTCCATGAAAAAGTAACAATAATATATGTTGCAGTGCTATTTTTTTCACATCCTCTATGAAGAAACATGCTATGAAAATAGCAATTCACGTGTGCATGCATTCTGCAGGTTATAGATGCAGCAAATGAAGTAATAGATAGTATTGACCAAGATGAGGTGGCAAAGTTCTTTTTGCACAAGAGTGATCCAGAAGATGAGGAGGCAGAGGTGTGTATCTATGTTGCCAATTTTCTACCTTCTTTGTGGTTCCCTTTTGGACAAAATTCCTTGTAGACTTTTTTCGAAGTTAATAAATGAGCTATTGGCATATTAGTTTTATCAAAATTAACACCAGTTTCAAATGGTTGCTTTAATTTTGTGGTTTCAATTTCTTATACTCGATGATGTAAGCTCTGCTCCCTCCTACTGTTATAATCTCTCTCGCTCTCTCTCATCAATTGTAGCATGTATTTGCATTCATTTACTTGAATAGCAGTTATGAAGCTGCGCCTGTTATTCTTTTATTGTAGAAAATGAAAAAGAAAATGGAGACAACCAGGGATCAATTGGCCGAGGCACTGTACCAAAAAGGGCTGGCATTGATGGAGATTGAATCTCTAAAGGTAGTAAAGATCATCTCTTTTTGGTTGTAGGTTTATGCCCCGTGAAGTGTTTTTTTTTTTTTAATTCCACCAAATTAGTTACATGGAATAGCTGGTTTTTCCTATAGTACTTGTGTCCAATTGACTGGACTAGGATGCAGGTATCAAAATCCGGCTTGGATCAGCAAGATTTTTCATGGTTTCTGAAACATGCTTGCTTCCCTAGTCCTTTAAAAGAAAAAAAAATGTTTTCAAGGACAGTTGAACAACATTACTCGTTAGAGAGAGAGTCGGACCCTGGCAACCTGTGGTCCTTTTTGAAATTTTGACCTGAGCAATGACTGACCTTTCTTTTTCCCCTTGAACTTTTTCTTTGGTTTTTGTTTTTTCTTTTTGTTAAAAGGATTTGATACTGTATATCTGCAGGTGTTTGATTAGCCAAATTCTTAAAACATAGATACACCTAAAGAAAATGACGGGCATAAATAACTCTCATTGACACTAAAATATGAATGCAGGCCCTTTGTTTCCGTGGTATTTGTGATTTATGTATCTTACAACTATCATCATGGCAGGGTGAGACAGCTGAAACGGAAGGGACAAAAGATTTGTTCGAGGATAATTTCAAAGAGCTGCAAAAATGGGTTGATACAAAGTCCTCGAAATATGGCACCCTCTTAGTGCTACGTGAAAGACGACGAGGAAGGTTAGGAGCGGCACTAAAGGTAATATCTTTTTCCTTGTGTCATGTTTGTTGTTAACTCAGCCGGGCTTCAAGTTTATTTTGACCATAAGATAGTATTTGTCACTTGTCAAGAATGTATGTTGAGAAGAATGATAGGGTTTGGTTATTATATTTAGTTAGTTGGTCATTTTACTCGAACCTGATCATCCATTGTCTCCAGGCATTGAATGAAATGATACAAGATAATGGAGATCCACCCAAGAAGAAGCTGTATGAACTGAAGCTCTCATTGCTCGATGAGATTGGATGGGATCATTTAACAACACACGAGAAAGAGTGGATGCACGTTCGGTTCCCCCCAAGCTTGCCGCTTTTTTAAGTTTATTTTATGTTCACAAGATTGAATGATAATTAGGCTTCTGTAAGCACCCTGTTTTATCCTGCACGAATTTAGGCTGTAGACCTTTGTTCATCATTTTTTTTTTAAAAAAAAAATTCTCAGAAAAACAAAAGAGGAGAAAAATGAATCAATCTTTAATGCTTTGTATCTTCAATCCCCGACGCTGCATTTCAACGAAACCTTTGATGTATGGCAGTATTCTAGGAGACCAAAGGTCATTTTTTCTTGTTCTTGATGTGGCATGGGAGTTTAAAGGTAAACTAACCAAAAATCTGGAGAGTGTTTTTCATAGTTTTCAAACAAATCTCGGCAAACTAGAGCACTTCAAAGACTCCAATACTAGCATAGTTGAAGAGCTTCTGCGGCTGGGAGTACTGCAACTTATAAGTTGCGTTTCTTTTTTCTTTCTTTTTTATCTCACTAGATAATTCTGCATTGATTTGATTATCAGAGTGCTCGTAACAATTGATTTCAGACAGTATATATCTTGACCCTTGCCGGGTTTCCAGACAATGGGTTTGCCTCTTTATTAATTTGGACGAGACTCGAAATAAAACCAAGTATCTTTTTTCTACGAGTACCAAAACGCAAGCAAGTTTCCAAATACCATGCAATCAAGTCTACACGATAAGGTTGAATGGGAAAATCGATTGCATGCACCAGGCAAGGGGATGGTTGAAGAAACTAACAGTAACTTAGCATTCGTCATGAAGGGGTACTTTTCATTGTAGACTTTTGACCAGCAAAGTTCTTCCTTGAAAATGATACTTTTCATGTTCCATTGATAACCTTTAAGCTCCATTGATAGGCTACGTCAAGCTTAATGGTGGAGCCAGCCACAAAGATGCTAGACAAGTGGACTGCCCTCACGAAAAATTCCGGCAACCATGAAATCGACGTGGAGAGAGAAATGACGGCGACGGCCTAAGAGATCATATATAGCCAAGATGCTATGAAAATGGGAGCAAGGTTGTTTGAGAAATTAAGCGCAATGCAAATCACTCTGTTTAAAATCAAACCGTTATGTGGCCCGGGGGTACCCTTTAGCAGGCTCATCTCCCCTGAAAACACCTTCGAGGCCAAAAAACTTGGAAATGAAACTGATGCTAGGAATTCTAATGATGGGTGTTCTCCAAAGGATTCGCTAGGGTTATTGCTCCAAGATCATCGTAAGTGTAGACTTTCTTCTTTTTGGTGGCCACGAGACCACAGCATTGGCTCTATATATAGATCATGGACATTGCTGCTTCAATTCTGGCTATGCTTCCAGAGTGGTAATTAAAACAGATTGATCAGAGAGGAGATAAATATATATTTTCAAAGAAAAGGATGCTCGAATCTAAGATGGGCCATGTGGCTAGCTAGCAGCCACTCTAATCATAACTTAATTACTCCTATATATATATATATATAGACACCTAAGAGTTGATGTGGTTAGCAGTCATAATTAAAGAAAAACATTGGTGTTAAATATATATTCATAAATTCTTTTCTTGACCCTTTTTTTTCAAACAGAATTCTTTTCAGAATGAGAATTTTAGAGACCAGAAACAAATGGCATGGTCCAAGGGTGTGCTTAATTCTTTATATATATATATATATATTCAAGGAAAGGAGGCTCGAATCTGTATTGGAATGAGAATTTTATTGTTCCAAAACAGAAACAGATTTCTTTTCCTGATGCAGAATGAGAATTTCTGAGAAACGAAAAATAAATGGAATGGTCTCCATTGACTGTTCCAATTTCTTATACCACGTGTTTCAGTACTGTTGAGTCTAATACCGCGGGAGCGTTGACTTTAAAATTTAAGTGTTCACTTATAGCCACGAGTAAAACTATCAGATGGTATATTTATCCTTTCAAAGACATTTAAACAGTAAAATAATTTATTTACCTTCAAAATAAAATAAAAAATTTAGAACTATTGACATATTTTTCTTGTTTTCTTGTTTTTTAGAATACAATAAAAAATTATTTTTACACTTAGAAAAAGATTTATAAATAATATCTTTAATATATTTGGCCTTATTTATTCAATTAGTTTCATATGTGTTTATATTTTTATGATCTTTTATTGATTTTAATAAATAAATTAAGTAAACACTCTAGATAAATATTTTATTTTTTATGATCAAATATCTTGATTTACATCAATTTTTTAATTTTTCTAGTTTTTTTCTAGTTATTATTAATAATTTTTTTCAATATACTGTTATAAATTATTTTCTTGACCCTTTTTTTCTCAAACAGAATTCTTTTCTTGATGTAGAAAGAAAATTTGAGAGAAACAATAAATAAATGGAAAGGTCTCCATTTACTGTTTCAATTTCGTGTGTGTCATGTGTCTCAGTACTGTTGGGCCTAATAAATTAAGGGGTTCAGTCCTATAAATTTATTTATTTTGACTTTAAAATTCACAAAATCTGGGGACTGCCTTCCAGCGAAGTGCCTTAATTAGTGATGTTGTGGACTGCTAGCTATTAATTAGCATTTTCCACACGCAACATCGATCCTATATATGTTAGAACTTGAAGGATATATATATATATATATATATATATATATATATAGGCTAGGCTCGCTAGCTAGGCGATATATCCTTTTCGTTTATGTATGTAGTCCACACATGAAGTTCAAATGCGTGGTGGGAATTTTGGTGATAATGTACGTAATAGACTCTTTGTTGGATCGATCGATCAGTCATGATTTTTCCTCAAAAATAAAATAAAATTTGTTTATTTGATGATGTGAATAAGCCTTTGAGATTTACAGTTTCTGAGGGGGTGGAAAAGAACATTGAATGATTAATTATGGAAACTAAAATAACCAGGGACTTATAATCTATATATATATATATATATTCTACGCTATTCATCATTTCTTCTAAGGTGCCACAAGATATATAAAGCTTAATTGGCATGGATGTATCCTGTGGTTTGAAAACTCTGTACGTACATGAACTAGCTATTGGCAAGAAAAGGAGCCTAAATGGGCTGGAAAATGAGTTGCAGGCCATTGCCGGGCCTCAAGGAAAGCAAAATAGCTGGAGAATGACTGTATGTTGGAGAGACAGAGAATGAAAACCTAGAGAGAATCAAGGTTAGCACAATCTTATACTCCATCGCTGTCAAGTTCCTGCCAATGCACATTCTTCCTCCAAACCCAAAAGGCAGAAACCCCATCTTGTGTCTGCATCCACCATACAAGTTATCCTTGAACCTCTCTGGTTTAAACTCGTTCGCGTCTTCTCCCCATAGTTTAGGGTCATGGTGCATGGCTACAACATCAATCCACATGTTGGTCCCATTTGGTATTAAGAGGTCATTTACTTGAATATCTTCTCTAGCTTGCCTCTGTACATTAGGCGATGGCGGGTAGAGTCTTAAAACTTCATTCATCACCCACCCCATCTGCAATGCATTGAAAATAAAAGAAAGTACATTAAAAAATGTGCAAAATGTCTAATTCAATATTGTATGTATCTGTGCTAGCTGGAATTATCTTAAAAGCACATTCTCCGCGTCGAGGTGTGGTGTGTTCGTATAATTTCAATAAAATCTTTATGGATATTAATTCTGAGGCTTAAGCCTAAAACCTCTTAAAGAATTATGCTTTTTAACCATTAGACTAACTTCTTAAAAGTTGTTTTTCTAATGTTTTCAAATACACCGAAGAAGGCACTGTAACAGAGATGATGACGCAAACGCATATGTAAGCTTGTCAAAGCCATTCTGTGCATGGGGGTGGCGTTGGGCGGTTAGGGGTATGTTGTCAAAAACACTTTTGGCTAGTCAAAACCATGGGGGCTTAGCCATGTGTAGGTGGGAACAAAAAGTGTCAATTCGTTGTTACGTGTGGCACTCTGACATGCCACCTTATATTAAGTGCCCAAGAGGTGGGCGTGTGGACTAAGACCTTCTTGTATTTGACCTAGACCATCTAATTACAATTTGGTCACTCAGACGCCGACCTCAAGGGTTTCCAACATCAATTTTATTCAATCCCCCTCTCTGCAAGTTATTCTTATTATTATGGCTACGTAGCCAATCTTAGATTCGAGCTTTTTTTTTTAATATATAGCCTATATATATATATATCACATTGTTAATTAATTTGGATGCTCTAGCATGTAGCTAGCAAGCTCATGGCAACTAAGGAAAAAAGGTGTGGTAATTTAGTTGGTGTCAGTGAGGTGTTCCTGTAAATAAATGAAATGCATGTAAATTTTACGTATAGAAGTACGCAGCAAACATCTTTTTGTTAGTGCATGGCCCCTACTCATAGTCTATATTCAATTATTCATCTCTCCATTTACATGTACATACATACATGGGGGATGATCGATGGACTCTAGCTTTTACCCTAAGAATTTCAGATGAAAGAATTAGTATTAAACAAAGAAACAAATCATAGATGCATGCATGACCATAATCAGAAAAAAATGTGATTCAACTAGCTAGCATCTTACGTACCTTCTTCAGTCCAGCAACCTTCGTGAAATCAATTTCTTTATCCCCTGTAACTTCTCTAATCTCCTCTCTCAATTTGTTTTGCCACTCTGGATGCATAGCCAAAAGCAGCAGTGTCCATGATAGAGCCAAAGCTGTGGTCTCGTGGCCACCAAAGAAGAAAGTCTTGCACTCATCGACCAATTGCCTTGTTGTTAGCATCTTCCCTGACATTCCATTTACATGATCCTCTTGGAGCAATAACCCTAGCAAATCCTTTTGAGGACACCCATCATTAGAATTTTTATGAGCTTTTATGATAGATAAGAGGAGAGCATCAATTTCATTTCCAAGCTTTTTGGCCTCGATGGTTTTTTTAGGGGATATGAGCTTGCTAAAGGGTACCCCCACATAACGGTTTGATTTAAACAGAGTGACTTGCATTGCCCTTAATTTCTCAAACACCTTGCTCCCATTTTCATAGCTTATGCCAAAGCTTGCCTTGGCTATGATCTCTCCGGCCGTCGCCGTGATTTCTCTCTCCACATCTATTTCATGGTTGCCGGAATTTATGAGGCCAGTCCACTTGTCTAGCATCTTTGTGGTGGACTCCACCATTAAGCTTGACATAGCCTATAGGACAAGAAAGAGATAAAATTTAGAATTAAAAAACCCTTGGAGCTTATCAGGGTGGAACATGAAAAAGTAATCATTTCCAAGGAAGAATTTTGGTAGTCAAAGTCTATAATCTAGCTAGAACCAAATCAAATCACGGTGAGATAAAGATTGCCATTTAGGACCTTTTTGACAAATTACGTGAAATTCTATCCATCCATTTACTCTATGAAGTTTATGCGACCACCCAAGAACATGAAAATGAAACACATCCTTTTCTGTTTATGGTAAGGGGATCATGTACATTAACACACACTATTATGTTAATTAGTGAATAGTCGATGCCAACTATTTGGGTGCATTCTTTCCACAAAATTCACCATTGAAACTATCTGATTTACACACATAGAATTAGTAGTAACAGGATTAATAAAAAGAGAGAGATGGTATAAATGGACCTTCAAGTTGGCTGGAGAGAATGCAGGAGTGATAACATGGCGGTGGCGAACCCATTCATCACCTTCAGCCATGACCAAACCATTACCAAACATGGGTTCTCTATCATGTTTAAACACTCGAGGCTTTCCCCAACTCTTGCCCATCACCCCTGAAGTCATTTCTTTCAAGAAATCTGGGTCTGCTATGTACAAAAATGGCTCTGTACCTAACCAGTATATGAATACTTTCCCTACAAGGCATCAAATGTACACATATTATTATTCGTGTTACATATACACATATCTGTATACTTGTCTTAACAGAAGTAGCCTTAATTCCTTGTATAAAGTTGACACACACGGCAACAAATGTGAAAATTGCATACGTTAGAAGACGAAAAAATTCAGAAGAAGAAGAAGGTCATGAGTCTTACCATGAGACTTCTGCCACTGAGAGAAGTAGGGAAAAACTGAAGAATGAATATCATTAGAGATTTTTGAGGACCCAGAAGAAGAAGAAGAAACTGTTGCTTCCCTACTAATCCTTTTGATTTCCCTATGATTTCCTAAAGGAAAATTTGGTGTTGGACCTCGAAACCCATTTTTCTTTAGCTTCATATGCGCCCTACCAGGCAAAATCCAGCAAGAAAACAATATTCTCCATATTACGTTAAAAAAACTACCAAGAAAGGAGAAAATAAGCACTTGAAATATTAACACTCCCATCTCTCTTATCTTTCACGCACAAAAACAAGCAATTAAAAGCAATGTTACGATATCTTCCAAGGCAGAAGATATAAATCGCACTAGTGTTTCTTGTTCAAGCTTTCGTATTGATAAGAGAGATAGAGGAAGCAAAAGGGTATTTATAAATGGAGAGGAGAGGCTTCAGAAATGTCGGAGATTTGACTAGAGAAACTACTGCCCCATTACGTGGTTTAAGTTTGAACATTCTCTCTCTTTTTTCTTTTTTTTTTTTGCGCTTTTTCCAACCTGCCTTTTCATTGATTTGAGGCTGTCAAATTTCTAGTCTCTCTTCTCTTATTATTCCTAAGTATGAAATTAAGAAAATCTGATGTGGAAACATAACTACTATTCAAACGAATTCCTCCTGTAAATGTTTTCCGCCTTTTGGATTTTTGACCATGGCTGCAGCATACCTACTCTTGGACTGGATTGCAACCCCGTGTGTGCCCTTGATATTTATCAAAGTTTCTTTTTGTTCATTTACCACTAGTTTGCACTTCAATCAAAAACTAAATTTACGTATTTGCTACTATTTTAATTTTAAAAATATATTTTTATATTGTTTAATGCATTAATTTCAAGAAATAAATTCCTTTTATCTTAAAATATGGACTTGAAAAACCAGATAATGTATTTTATAATTAGGGAGAAAACTAGAGAAATTGATTAGTCTTCTCATTCTAATATAAATGGTATATCTTTGACTAGACTGAAAAAAAAATATTTAATATTGAAATCTAATAAAAACAATTCAAGAATAAGACCATAAAAATCAAAAGTGTCTCTAACTTATATATATATATATATATATATTTGAAGGTTTCATATACAATACTGTAGCCACACAATCCAGAGGGATAATAATTATAATTATTCCGAGTTTATTATTATTGATAATTAATGTCTTTAATTATATATATGGTAGTTATGATACCATGCAAGTAGGGTCCTAGATGATTCTAAATTATGACGAGAGAAGTACAATTATAAAGTCAAAAAATCTTACGCGCGCGGAATCACACATGAATGTCAATAATAATGTTGAAGTACTGCAACGATTTTATTTTGATAAATGGGGTAATTAATAGCCAAAATATAATTAAATGCTGATACATTAAAGGATATATATTTTTTAACAAAAATAGCTCAGTTTGAGGATATCATAGTTCAAAAACATAATATTTTAATAATATCGCTGTTTAAAACCGCAATATGTGATACATGTCACATTTCAGAACCACAACATTAATTCAATGTCGCATTTCTAAATTGCGACATCTGATTCAATATCGTGGTTCAAAATTGTAACATTTTCAAGGAAATAGCTTTGAAAAATAATTGGATATTTGATAAAACAGTTGGACAGTAGCAAAAACGATCAAACTATTTTAACTACTATAAGGTTTAGGGTCATTTTCATGTTTTAAGACTAAAAGAGTTTATAGAATTATAATTTTTTTTTGTTAATATAAGGTTTTATTTATTTTATGATTTTAGAGAGTTAAAGCATTTATAATTTTATCAAAACTTGAATAGAGTTTCATCTGTATAGGAAATATACCCAAAATTTTATGCCGCTTAAAAAAACCTGTAAAAAATCACAACCGCAATCAATAAATCTTAACTAAACTCAATATATTCTCATATTCCATAATCACAAATAACCTAAAAATGCAACACACACACACACACACACACATCCATGCATGCAAAATGAATATAAAATAATTCAATATTCAAGTAATCCCAAAATATATAAATATAACTCAACGTCTATGTCGTCTTTTGGATGATCTGGACTCAACAGTAGCACGACTGAATTCAGCTCCCGCTTGAGTGACCTCGTCCTTTGTCATGTCATCATCAAGAGTTAGCTTCTTTTCAAAAATTTTAAGTCCAGTGCGATAAACATTTAACCACCAAGATGCTACGATGTGAACTTCACTTTCTTCATCAATATTACAAAGATAAGATACGGCCTCTTGACCCTCTCGTAACAAGAAACCAACATAATATTAATAAAATATTAATGTTAAATTAAAAATAAATACATAAAACTCAACGATTAACATATCATAAAAAAACTTTATTACTTACGTGATGTTGAATCCGCTAGATATGTTACTCGTACTACATATATTTAGGTGGAGGAACTTGCTCGAGATCCGGAGTAATGATTCGTCGTGTTATACCCATGTATCAAATTATATACTCTTCGTTAGCAATCAAGAGGTGCATCTCTGTAAATATCTCATTTCTCTATGTATCTCACTATGCTGATATTATAAATAATTGTTTTAAAAAAATATATTATTTTAATACATTTTCAAGTAAAAAATATTTTAAAAAACAATCATTATTACACTGCCAAACACTATTTAGATTAGCATCCATTAGAGGATTGGGTTCATTATATCTTAGTCTTTGTAATTGAACAAAAAATTATCAGTGCTTTTAGAAATTACAGAACTATTTAGAAATAGAATAATATTTTATTTTTCTAAAAAATAAAATTAGAAAATAAAACTTAGGACTTCACTACCAGAAAATCGATAAATACAAACGGAAATACCGAGGGAATTACAGTCAGAAAAAAATTAAAACAAAGCAAAGAAAATGATGACGTGTCATGATTTACCAACGGAATTACCGATGGAATTTATTCCGTCGGTAAAATCCGTCTGTAAATCCGTTGGTAAACTGTAAATACTGTTCATCATGTCAATTACAAAGGGAATCACCAACGGACAAAATCCGTCGGGATTTTTCAAAGAGCTTCAGAACCGTTCACTTTTCAATTGCACTGTTAATTGTTGTTTTTTACGGACAAAATCACCGACGGATTGAAAATTCGTCGGTGTTCTTTGGCGATTTTCTGAAAAAATTCAATTGATTTAAAATTTTCATTTAAATATTACAGATGAAATCACCGACGGATTGAAAAATCGTCGGTAATTGTTGGCGGTTTCTGAAAACTTTTTACGAAATTGAAAATTTAAATTAAATATTATCGATGGAATAATTAAAAAATATTAATATTCAATTATCCGTCGGTAAATCTGTCGCTAACGCTCCCCAATAAAAAGCCTGAATCCTCTTATTTCACAAGAGATAGACTTATTTATTCTTCTTCTTCTTCTTCATCTTCTTCACTATATGTAAAAAACATCAATATCTATTTCTTTCTCTTCTTTTCTCTCCTCATCTCCTTCTCTTTTCCTCCATGCTCGGGTATATTTTCTTCTTCTTTCTTCTTTTATCTTCTTAGTTTTTTTTTTTAAAATAATATGCTTTACGAAATGTTTTTTCTCTCCTTAGCTTCACTTGCAACTACATTAAGATAAGATTTTTCTTCTTTTTTTCATGATTTTTTTCACTATATTTGTTTTTTATTTTATTTTCAATTGTTTTTGTTCTTAATAATTGTATAAATGTTGTTGTGAGATTTCTTTTTCATATGAGATCAATTTTTAGTTGATTTATTTATAGGATTTTTAAATTTTTAGCAATTGCAACTTCATTTTTTTCATATGAATTTTTTTAGTTGAATTTATTTTTTTCATTTTATTTATTTGTTACAAATTTGTTTGAGTTGATTTTCCTATTCTTTTTTCCAAGCATTTTGAGTGTATATTATACAATGTTGATTTATGTTAATTTAATTATTTTATAATTTTATAAAATAAATTTTTTTAGAATATTTTTAAATAATTACCGATGGAATTTTCGTCGGTAATTCCGTCGAGAAATCTGTTGGTAATAAAAAAATATGATTACCGAGGGATATACCGATGAAATGAAGCGGATAATTTATTTTTTTATTTCCGACGGATTTACCGACGAACAAAATATTACCGATGAAAGGTTCACCGACGGAGCATTTTTGTCGGTGATTTCATCAGTAATTTAATTACCGACGGAATATGTGTCTTACATCAACGGAAAAATTCTGTCGGTAAAACTGTTAAATCTTGCGGTGCTTTCTCTTCTAATAAAATATTCTAATTAATAGTACTTGATTAGCTTAATTGGAATTAATTAGTGACTAATTAAAGCGGTGATTATATATATACACACAATGTCCTTTTGTGTACCAAAAGACAAGCTCTTTAGTTACTAGGATTGGTCCCTGTATGGACATGCATATATACCTATGTTCAAGCATCCCAGATTTCATTCTTGAAAACATATATACCTATGTTTATTAAAATATTATAATTCCAAAGTCATCGATCAAAAGATCAGATTCTCTCTGTTTATGTTTTTTTTAGGTGAACAGTATAGAGTCAGAATATCTTTAATCCACCATCAACAATCCAGGCTAAGTGTAGATACAATCTCTTGCTTTCTTCTTCTTCTTCTTCCTATAATTTTTTTTCCAGGCCAAGTGTACTGAAAGCCGATTTTTTCTGTCGTAATTGGATGGCTAAATTAGTTGTGTCTGTTTTTTTTTTATTGAATATATTGAATTTTTTAAAAAATTAACAACTAATCTTTAAACAAAATATTATTTTATTGGTGGGCTTATACTTGATTACTTTGCAGCAAGGTGTAAAAATTTATTTCGATTTTAATAACTAGTTTAAAATTTTAGATTGAAAGAAATATAGTTTTCAATGATGTTAGTGGAAGCTAGTTGCTTAAGATGGTTGAGTAATTTGACATGATATTTAATAGGTTTTTCGAAAAAATGTTCGCTTACAAATCATTAAATTTTCAAATAATTAATTTAGTGAATCACATTTAGGATGCAATAGAAAAATCATAAAAATAAAATAAAATAAAATAATTAAAAATACATCAATCACAAAATAATTTGGATAAATTTAATTTGATATTTAACAATTTTATTGGCTTGATCCATGAATTTAAATAATGAACTAGATTCACCTAATAGTTTCTCTCATGCTTAAAGTTAATTAATTATTCCAAGTCAATCTTTTGTTTCAGATTAATGTTTCATATTTATTTATTATTTATTGTTAAGGAATAATAAATTCTCACTAGCTTTTAACTTAATATGGTTTTATAACAAGATTTCAGACTCTTAATGCAAACGTCTATAAATTTAAATTTTACTATTTTATTTTAATAAATAAACTTAAACAAGACATAGTGTAAGTCTATATAAATTTACTTAAAAAAATATTAAAATATATCTTGAAATCTCAAAATTGAGATAATTTTTTAAATGCGATAATATTTTTCATTATGTTTTACTATTTTATCCACGAATCATAGCTCCACTTAGAAATACCCAACGATGAGAGACGACAAGCCCTAGTTACATCAAGAAAAAAGAGATATTAAAGAGGGGGAGGGTTACTTTTACTTTTATATGTAATTATTAATAATATATTAAAAAAACACCAAAAAGTAAAGAAGATGAGAGCTGTTTTCACTGACAGGCCAATTGGATATTGAGTTATACTACAAATAATATGTAAGCATCTACGTAGCTAGTTTCTTGGGGGACAAAGAATTTGATTTTTGGACCGTCATCTTCCATTTCACGGGACAAACGAATGTGATTTTACATCTTTAATTCGGCTTTGACAAGGAAAGGAGACCAATAGGGGGGGAGGTAAATAAAAGTTGTCGTAGGCTTTGTAGCCACTTTGGGTGACATATTTTGTATTTTAAATATTGAAAAGAAAGGCTGCCTTTGATTAATCTCTTCCGATGCCTAGAATTTTGGCAAAGCTGCGTTTTGATCATTTTTTTTATTTTAAATCTCAGGTTCATCTTGTCAAATCTGTCGTCGTGCTTCTATGGTGACATGCACAGTGATCGCAAAGGTGTTCGTGTTAATTATTAGAACCTCTTTTCAACTTAGAAATACTGGAAGCGTGATGGTTGTATACACCACTACTACTGAATTTTTAATTTTTCCCATGATTTTTATGCATGTGATTCCCTCAGATATATATTCTCTCTGACTTATTTTCTACTTTTTCTTTGTATTAATTTCTTGGCCCTCAAGAGATTTTTAATCCCACCTGCTGCTAGCTGCCTCTGATCTGTTGTCAAATATTGAAAAGAAATAACAGGGAATTCAAAATTGATGGTTTTATTTGATGTGAGATGATCTTACTTCCAAGCCATGATAGTTGGCATCCACAGATCTCAAGATATATATATATATAGTTGTGGCTAGGTTGAGTTGTCACCAGAAAGTACATATGACAGCCAACTAGCCGGTTGCCGACTTCTTAATAAACTTTTCAACGATTAATGTTATGATCTACCCGACTTGAGGCCGGCGGGTTAATATGATCACATGTAAACTATGTTTTTATTTTTATTGGATTAATTAGCTCTCAAATTAAATCGGGAAACAGTTGATTTGATCTAGCTCATTAAATTAAAACCGGTTTAAATTTAATTGAGGAAACAAAAAACCTACATCTCTTTATTTATTTATTTATTATAAAAAATATTGAAATAATAATCTTCTAAACTAATATAAATTAAACCAATTTAGATTATGACCCTAGCGCGCAGTATTCAGTAACCTTACTTTCTAGAATCCACTTTTGGTTTAATTAAATGAGTATATATAGAT
>Ga0325411_1003478_pt1 | contig 17767 bp, 13 predicted proteins | sample PopdelMetagenome_13_FD_206181 | JGI IMG/M metagenome (GOLD analysis project Ga0325411, IMG submission 206181) | Populus deltoides microbial communities from Bellville, Georgia, United States - Xylem-PdIQD-R4 | ecosystem: Host-associated > Plants > Phyllosphere > Stem > Wood/Secondary xylem...
ACACTTGAAAGTAACCTTCCATCTGATCGGTGCCTCCTCACTGGCTCCAGGTTGACATTAACCTTTCATTCCATGTTAAAGAATCCAACTCGGCCCTTTTCCTTTCCTTTTCTTTTCTTTTTCCAAACATCTTTTTGTTGGTATTGTTGTCACCAAACGGAAAAGCTTATATTGTTCTTGACAAGAAACTTTTAAGCTACTCTTTCAAATGTTAGATTAAGTTCTTAATCAAGTTGTTAGCTGACAAAATTGAATTTAATTAACTGAGTCGATAGGTGATGAATTTGACTAATCACGACCTTCATGATAATGATATCCATTGGTTTAATTGTAATGGCACGGTTTATTAAAAAAATCCATGTGCAAAAATCAAATTCTAACCAACTAATTTGGTCGATCGGTCTTGATATTGCCACACGACCTTCTCCAAGGACAAGACAAATAAATCCCCATTATGTTGTTTCCTTTAGGTTTTATAAAGCATGTTCAAGGATGTGGTAAAAATTATTTTTTGAGGTATTTTAAATTTTAAAAATATAATTAAGACAAATGGATATTTTACAAGACAAATCACATTTTTGTAACTAAAGCCAATATTGATTAAATTATGATTAAGAGATTAATCTTACCCAGTTTGACCGCAAATTCTCATGAGTTCACTTGTCTAAAGATCATATTAAATTGCAGGTCAAATCAAATTTTTTTAATATAATAAAAAATATCTAGGCTATAGAGAATTATTTGATATTGTAATTAAATTCAATCCAATAGTTTAATCTTGAAACATTCATACTTGACTCCTTACCTAGTCTAATTTTAAAATTAAATTATATGAGAGTTGTCCTAACATGACTCAATTGAACTAACTGTCCAAAGAAAACTTGGCTAATCATGAACAATCTAGCTGACTAATAAAAAAATATAAAAAAGATGAAATTAACAAAAAAATCTTCTTAACTCAACTTTTTACCCAGCTTGGGTTTAAAATTAAATATGTTAAAGTTGTCCTGATGTAATCTAGTCTATTTGACTGATCAAAGACAACTCGAGCTATTGTTAAAAAAATGAGCTAAATTAAAGAAAAGTGAAAAATGAAGCTTCACTATTCATACCAATAAAATAGCTATAGGGAACATGTCAAATCTTTTATTAAAGAAATGTAATTAATAGAGATACTAGAAATAATTAAAATAAATCACCACTTGTATTGTTTGGTAGATTTGGTTTCTAAAAGTTAAAATTCATTTTTATAAATCAACCGATTTGGAGCTTCATATATTTTTTTTATATATATTTTTTTTATATATATATATATATATATATATATATATATATATATATATATATATATATATATATATCAATGATGAGTAAAGCTCAATCAATTAAATGCCTACATGTAATATAAAAATAACTGTACTAGCAAGGTAGTTATTAAAAAAATAATTAAAATATTATTTTTCACTTTCTTATTCTCACAAATAAATCCATGCTTTTTTACAAATAAAAAATTCCTAGAGTTAGAAGAGGAATATTGATGCATATTTTTTCTTAAAAATAAAAGGAAGAAATTTTGAAGAAAAACCACATGAGGTTTGGTTAAAAATGAATTTCATGTGATATATAAGCCCATTAATAATAGTTGATTTAATTCCTTTATTTCCATTCTTGTCTTATTATTTTCTTAGGTTTACAAATTATCAATTTCTGTCAATTTTAGAAAGAGCAAAGTATGTATTTTTATTATTAAAAAAAAAATGTAGGTTACATTAGTTATGATGTTTTAGGGTTATTTTATCTTTTCTTTAACATATATAACCTAATTCTTAACTTGAATTCTAAAGATAATTTAGAATTTTTAATTACTATAAAATTAAATAATAACTCTTTATTTTTTAATTTTACCCTTTAATTTCTTTCTATATCCTTAATTTGCAACAATAGTTAAGATGAGTTACTTTCAAAAGTTTTAACTATTATTACTAACAATATTATATTATACTTGAGAAACATAATATTTGTTGGTGTAACAAAAACTTTATAGATATAGATATTATTTAGAAATGCGGTTGGATTATATTTTTAAAAAATTTTAATTTTTTATTAAGAAAATTTTAAAATAATATTATTTTAATGTTTTTTAATTATTTTAATGTGTTGAAGTTAAAAATAAAAAATATTATTTTAATATATTTTTAAGTAAAAATATTTCAAGAATTAGAATTAAAAAAAAAAGTAGTTGATAACATTCTTATAGACAATATTTGGGTTATGAGTTCCATTTAAATTCAAAATATTTTTTTTAAAATAATTAAAATAACATCATTTTGATATATAAAAAACATTAATTAGTTAAAATTTTGGTTTTAATTAGATCATGTTTTGATCAATTAAAATACAAATCAACCTGAATGTTTTATCAAATTAATTAATTTTTTTTATTTATTTTTCTAACACATGGTGTTAGAACAAGTTTTATAAGAATTGTTGATACTTGATTATGAAATGCCACCTTATTTTTTCCCCTGCTCTGTGAAGATTTCCACCAAAGCATGCCTTATTTTTCCCTTTGAGAAAGAACCATCCAAGTTTGGAAACTGAAAACAACATGTAATAAATCCAGCAGTGCCACCCCACCCTCCTTATTTTCTTTTATCAACTCTTTGCTAGTCACAAATCCATCTTTATATATGCAGTGTTAACTCATTTCATTTTGTGCTGCATCATTGCAAGCATTGGCAATTTGGTATCCCCTAAACACAACCATTTCTCTCTGAATTCTTGGTCAGGTTAGTGCACTTCATAGCTGCTGATTCGTCTTCTTCTTCTTTTCTTTTTCTTGTTAAAAATGCTAAATGGTCATGATAAGTACCATTGGAATGTTGGAATGAGCTGATCTAGATCTGTTTCTTTGCTCTATGTTCAACTACATTGTGTGGTGCTGGTTTTCCTTCTCCTCTTTTTATCTAGCAAACTTTGTTTTGACTTGCTTTTGCTAACTTATAGAGATGAAAGAGAATGGAAAACATCAAATGTAACACTGTTTTTCCTTAAAAAAGGACAAGCTGTAGTGTACTCTGAAATGGGATTTTGATCTTGGTTTTTGCAAGAATACTTGATCATCTGGGGATTTAGCAGATTGAGTATGGTATTTCATCCTTGCTATTTATGCAAGCTATTTCTTCTCTATTGTCATTACAAAGATTTGGTGACTTGGGTTTTATGGATTTGGGAATCTTAATTACCTGGATTTTGAAATGCTGGTTTTGATTTCTTCAATTAGCTAGTTTTTCTGCTCATTCTGTGGATTTGAATTGGTTTGCCGTTGAAGGATTTGTGATCGTAATTTGAGATATAATCAATGATGGGACTTTGGTTTGATTCTTGCAGGAATTTAGAGAATTTTGTTAAGAAGAAAAAAAAAACATGGAGTTTTCCATGATTATTATGTTTAGTAGCACGCTGTTGTTTTTGTGCACTCCAGTAGCATATGCTCAAACGGCAGCTAGTCCTCCAGCACCAACCCCAACTCCGTCCTCATCACCAGCACCAGCACCAGCACCAACACCTCCTTACGTTAGCCTCACTGATTTGCTCTCTGTTGCTGGCCCATTCCACACCTTCCTTAGCTACCTTGAATCCACTAAGGTCGTTGACACCTTCCAAAACCAAGCCAACAACACTGATGAAGGCATTACCATCTTCGTACCAAAAGATGATGCCTTCAAAAATCTTAAGAAGCCTTCTTTGTCAAACCTAACTCAAGACCAGGTGAAGCAACTCATTCTTTTCCATGCCTTGCCGCACTATTACGCCTTGGCTGATTTCAAGAACCTTAGCCAAGTAAGCCCTGTTAGCACATTTGCTGGTGCAGGCGGATATGCTTTGAATTTCACAGATGTATCTGGGACCGTGCACCTTGATTCAGGATGGTCAAAAACCAAAGTTAGCAGTAGTGTGCATTCAACTGATCCCGTTGCAGTTTATCAAGTTGACAAAGTCCTCCTTCCTGAGGCGATATTTGGTGCTGATATACCTCCAGCCCCAGCCCCAGCCCCAGCCCCTGAAACCAGCCTTGCTGCAGATTCTCCATCATCTGACAGTACTGGAGATGGGAGCGCTCCAGGAACTTCCCCTCCAAATTCTTCTTATAGGATCTTTGGTGTAGATGTTTGGAGTCAATTGGTTTTGGCACTCATAGGTGTGCTGGTCGTGTTCTTGTAGGAGAGGATTTCCCTGATGTGTATTATTCTATGTGAAGAGGCTATATCTGGATTTTGCCATTTGCTTCGATTTAAAACCATTTTTTGATTATATTTGTCATTCAATTTATGCATGTGGGCATGAGTTTTTATTTCCATCCGAAGCAGAGTATCATCTTCTTGATTCATAGTTTATTTTGAACCAAGTAATTATGATGTTCTTATCATGTTTGGAACTTTATGGCCCCAAGTACTGTTTGCAGAAGTGATACGAGGCTGAGAAGCTCATGACGTTGCATTTTTGAGGTGGAAAATGATTGCTCACCGGCAGATGTTGAAAACTTTATAATATTTCCAAGGCACCAACCACCATCAACAGAAATACTACAGTCGCAGAGCTCAAACTCTTGAAATTTGGTACGTTGTCAAGTTATGATACCTGGATCTTCTTGGACGTGAAAAGATCCCTAATCCATGGACCGAGAAAACATACATCCTGTTAATGGTAGGGACCAAATTGATCAATGCTGAAGTATTTAAGACTCCATCGGACTTCCTTTTCTAATGCTAAAAAACATGAGGCCAACACACTCATTGATCCTCGAATATGGACCGCCCATTATGCCACCACCCGCAACAAATAATTTCACGGGGGTGGCAAAGGGTCACCAAAAAAGGTAAAAGGATAGCCTAGCGTGGCCATGTCTATCACTTTTCGAGTAACCATGATATATAATCGGGCGGGCAAACTTCTCCCTTTGCATGAATATATATATATATAAACACATGCAATTATTAAAACTCAAATCTTGATTTTTAAAAGAAAACTACGAACACACAACCACTAAAGTAAATCCTCTTATTAAGATGACATTTGATTACAGTTATAGGATAGTGGATACAAAAACAATGAAAATAGAGAAGATAAAATAAATAAAATAATGTTTGGTGATGATGTGTAAAAAAAATTATTGTTTTTATATCATGTTTGGTTATGATGAATAAGAAATAAAAAATATAAAAAAATTATTCTACCCTTAACATATATTGTTGTCAAACTTGCATATATATACACACACATACACACACACATTTTAATTTATATTGAGTATTGAAATTAATAATATTATAAAATCACTGGCTTGATTGGTTGACCTGAGCTTAGACTAGTCCAAGTTTAAAAATAAATAGAGAAAAAATTGACTTGACCTGACTTGATGAAAATTCTAAATCAACCCGGAATAAAACAAGGGTTAAAAACCCATTTAATTTTTTAAAAAAACAAATTTGGTCAAAACAAGGTTGCTTTAATTATTTTTTATTTTTTTGGGTCAATTGGGTTGACCCTCTCGACCACTAATCTGAACCTTGCCTCAGATTGACTCCCGAGTCAGATTTTAAAATTATGATAATAATCATTTTTATTCATGCATTAACTTAGGTCAATCCGTATTGATCCTCTCGACCTGTAACTTGGGTCTTGTCTTGGTTGGCCCTCAAGTCAGGTATTAAACTATGATAATAACAATTTCTATCCTTACAATGACCTGGTTGACCCTTATGATCTGTGACCTAGGCCTTGTCTTGAGTTGACCTTCAAATCAAGTTTTAAAACTATGATAATAATCACTTTTGTTTTATGTTGATTTTCCTAACACATGATCCGAGCCTTACCATGGTTCAACCCTGAGTCGGATTTTAAAATTATGATAATAACAACTTTTATTCATACATTGACTTGGGTCAATGGTCAACCTCACTCATGACTTGACCCTTACCTTGGGTCAACCTCTGAATTTGATTTAAAACTATGATGATAACAATTTTTATTCTTATGTTAACCCGGGTCAACACGACCCGTGACCCGGACCTCGACTAGTGACTCAAGCTTTGTGTCGGATCAACTCCCGAGTTAGATTTTAAAACTATAATAATAACATGTTTTATCCTTACATATCTTAGTTAGATAATTTTAAAATTGAAAGTTTTTTACAAAGATATATTAGGAATAAAAAAAATATTATCTATAGAGATATGCTCTTTTTGTACCTCTCGTTCTGAAAATACAAAAATTCATTTTAAAATTATCTTAAAATAAATTTATTTTTATATCTCTATTTTTTAATTAAATATATTTATGTTTCTACTTCTCTGTTTTTTTTTTCTTAATCTTTAGAGTAGTCATGAATCACTACTATCTCTGTTTTTTTTTTTTTTAATCTCTAGAGTAGTCATGAATCACTACCTAATACTACAAAGTAAATATTCATAGGAACTGCTGCTGTTAGTGCGCAATAAGTTTCTTAAAAGGAGGGATGCTTTTACAGAATATTGTTATTTGGCATTAGGTATGAACTAAGATAATTTCTCCAAATCAGAAGAAGAAACAGAAAGCCATGGGAACATAGAGTTGAAGGATATCTCTATACAGAATCACATCAGACCCAACCCCTTCTCTCATTTATGGAACGTCTGGTCAAGAATAAATCTAGACCGGTGGTCTCCCAAAAGCAATATGACTTATATATATACATATTTCTGAGCCCCTACTACAAATTGGCCTATTAGCTCAGTTGGTTAGAGCGTCGTGCTAATAACGCGAAGGTCGCAGGTTCGAAACCTGCATGGGCCACCCTTTTTTGTTAGAAAAACACTGTTCACAAATATTTATATAATTGGCACGTGCGATTAGAAAAGGAAAGGCTAGTGTAGTTGCTCTGTGGCTCCAGATTCATGGTATTTGTAAATGTTGGTTCCTTTGGGATGATTGGAAAGCGTCGAATGATTTTTCCAAATACGTTGAAAAAAGATGTTTGAATCTACTCTTTTAATTAGTTAAATGTTGCTTTTCTTATTATAAAAGATGAAACTGAAAGTTTTCAGTTTTCTCTGTAAATTTTTTTTGTGTTTGAAGCACTATTTATTGACTATGATCTGCTTGATTATGTTAATGGCACGTTTATGTGCCCCGCCCATGAAAACAATAGTATTGTCAACTTCAACAAAACTCATTGGATTAGACAAGTTAATACTAAGTGCTCTTTTGGCATCCACATCTCCCACCATAACTCCTCTCATTGCAGCATCAAAGACTTCTCATGAAGCCTGGAAAAAACTCAATCTACTCCATGCCAGTCGCTCAAGAACACGAGCAATGCAATTGGAAGAATTGACTCTGATTCAACGGGGCTCTCGCATCATATCAGAAGACATGCATGTTGTGAAGATGTTGGTGGATGAACTTGCCATTATTGATTCTCCCATTTCAAATGATGATCTGACTCTCTATGTTTTAAATGGTTTAGGATCAGATTTTCGAGCAATAACTGCGCTAATATGTGCACGAGAGAGCTCCCTGACATTTAAAGAGCTCCACAATCTTTTAGTAGGTCATGAGACCTATCTTAGGCGTCTAGAAGATACCTCAAAGCAACAAGTGATCACTGCAAATTATTCCAACAGGCTGAGAAATAATGGTACTAGAAGTCAGTTTGTCAAAAAACCAAACAAATATAATGGTACAAATCGGTTTCAAGGTGGCAACTTAAATTCATTTCTAATAAGATGCAATCTAAATCCACGCCATGCAGATGCAATCTAAATCCACGCCATGCATATTTCTTGGGTACTCTTAAACTCAAAATGCTTACAAGTGTCTAGATACTCACTCCAAGAAATTATATATATCACGTAATGTTGTCTTTGATGAGAGTCAACACTCACTCTCCATGCCACATAGTTCTTTTCCTCATACCTCGCTTTCCCCTCCTACCGTTCAACCAGGTCTTGTGCCAGCCTCATCAAAGTCGTATCATGCTCTTTGTCGATCACCGAATCTTGTGAATGATGCTCATGCCATTGTTGCATTTCCCTTAGGTAACTCTGCTTCCTCTCATCATCTTGCTCCTTTAGATTATGCAGACACTCCCTCCAATCATACCTCTTTTCCTCACACCTTATCCTCCTTGCCTCTATCTTCAACCCCTCAGTTAGAGTCTTCTTCTCGTCAATTCATTCCCCTTCCATGACTTCACCCTATGCGCACACTGTCCATGAACCAGATATTTAAACCAAAACAAATATTCTTCGCCACCAAACATCCCATTTCCCTGCCCATTGAGCCTATTAATGTAAGAGAGGCCATCTCTCAGCCTCACTGAAGAGAAGCCATGTTTGTTGAGCTCACAACTTTTATGAAACATGATATATGGGACTTAATTCCACCTCGTTCTCAGTGTCACCCAGTGGGTTGCAAGTGGGTTTGTTGAGCTCACAACTTTTATGAAACATGATATATGGGACTTAATTCCACCTCGTTCTCAGTGTCACCCAGTGGGTTGCAAGTGGGTTTTTCGAGTTAAAAGAAAACCCGATAGCTCTATTGATAGATTCAAAGCCCGACTGGTTGCAAAGGGCTACAACCAACACCCTGGTCTGGACTATAAAGAAACCTCTAATCCTGTTGTCAAACTTGCCATTATTAAAATCATTATTACCATTGCTGTTTTAAATGGCTGATCACGGAGACAATTGGATATCAAAAATGCTTTTTTGAATGGCAGACTAACTGATGATGTTTATATAATGCAGCCATCAGGTTTTAAGGATGCCTCACGACCTCACCATGTATACAGATTGAAAAGGCTATCTATGCCTAAAACAAGCTCCAAAAGCTTGGTATCTGACTCTCAAGAATGCTATTTTGCAGCTTGGATTTCAAATCTCCAGGGTCGATCTGTCTCTCTTTATTTAACAAAATGATCAAGCCACTTGTTTTCTCTTGGTCTATGTTGACGATCTGATCATTACAGTCAATCACCAGGCTTTTGTTCTCTCTGTTGTACACCAGCTCAACTTGTGATCATTACAGTCAATCACCAGGCTTTTGTTCTCTCTGTTGTACACCAGCTCAACTTGTGTTTTTCCCTTAAGGACATTGGGTGCCTTCATTATTTTCTAGGTGTTGAAGTGGTGTCAAATAAAGACGGGTTATTCTTGTCTTAACACCAATACATTAATGATCTTCTATCCACCACAAACATGATTGGTGCCAAGGATGTTTCAACCCCTCTCTCCACTAGTTCCATTCTGAAATTGAATGATGGTTCTAACTCTATCGACAACACTGAGTTTCATAGAGTTATTAGCAGACTTCAGTATCTATCAATCATACGTCCTGATATTTTCTTCGCAGTGACCAAGCTATCCCAGTTCATGCACAGACAGGGGCGGAGCCTTTTACAAGGCTAAGAAGGGTTGTAGCCTAGGTTAAAAAGAAATTAATGACACACTTTTCTTTTTAATTTTTACACTTTTACAGCAAATCTATGTCCTATGTACCACTTTCTTTATCTTTTACAGCAAACCTATGCTTTCTGTATTTTTTACAGTAAATCTAGTATCCCACTTTTCCTTGCAATACAAATTAATTACTAGCCATTAGCTGCGACTTTACTTTTCATAGCAATACAAATTAATTAGCCACCCACCTTCTCTTCCAATACTAATTAATTAGTTATATTTTATAGTAAATCTATCTAAATATAAATAATTAATTGATTCATATATCTTCTAAATAACTTGGGGTTTTAGCTATTTTTCTTCTCAACAACATACAATTTTAGTTTGGATTTTGAAGAAGAATTTATATAGAGAACCGCAAGAGTGTAAAATCATCAAGTAAAAATTTACAAGCCATGACTTTTTATTTTGAATTCAATGTTTCACATTCATTACAGTAGATTATTAGTAGAGTAAACAGTAGACTGTACCCTAGAAATGGATGCATGCTAACACACTAGTAGTCTAGTACTAATAATTTACTGGTTATTTCAAAGTTAAGTTCTCAAATCTCCCAGTAGTTTGCATCACTAGTTTATCCATGTATATTCTGTATTTTATGAATATTCTATTGTGGCATTAGTATCTTTTCATCTTGCACCTGACTTCCCTAATCTTTTTTACTTGAATAGGTTATATATTATAATGGAAAATCAAGGAAACAAGAGAGGAAAAACTATGTTTTTATTCTTTAAACCAAACGAACAAACATCAACCAGTAAAGGACATTCTCCTTCAAATGTTGATTTGTCAAATCGTAGTGAACAACCCACTTTCAAATCTCAAAGAGTTGAATTGATGTTAATACTCTTGAACGAGATCCTGGGTTACGAATTCTAGTGTGGAGACATCCTATTAATCAACAAGATGAAATTAGAAGAGTTTATATCAAAATGGGTCCATATCAACCTAAGTTAGCGGAGTATCCAAGGACTGAATCAGGGAGACAGTATCGTTGATTTCAGTACACTTGGTTTGATCAATTTCCTTGGCTAGAGTACTCTCCATCAAAGGATGCAGTATTTTGTTTTCCATGCTTTATCTTTGAAAACAAAGTGCCTCGTCATCTCACATTCACCACCGAAGGCTTTAGAAGTTGGAAGAGGGTTAATGATGGGGTTAGATGTGCACTTTTTATGCATGTGGGAAGTCCCACTTCACCACATAATAATGCTGTGAAATCTGCTAAAAATTTAATGAAAGTAAGTAGACATATTGATAAAGTGTTGAATGCACAAACTGTTGAAGAAGTTCAGAAAAATCGGTTGAGACTTATGACAACAATTGAAAGTGTTCGATGGCTTAGCTTACAAGCATGTGCATTTAGAGGTCATGATGAATGTCGCACCTGACATCGCGGTGGCCCTAAAAATAATCTTCATTTATTTATGGAAAAAAGAACAGATTTTTGGCATCTGGTTCTTTTAAGAGAAAATGTCTTGTTTGAGGAGTCGCCACCTAGTATTGTGGTCACTAGGAACCCTAACTAGTCAACAAAAATTCTATGGTTCGGGACTGGTTATGTAAAAGAAAAGATATTATTACCCCTTATACGTTCTGCCTAAGGCAAACTGCATTACTGGTTTTGTCTTAAATTGCTAAATTTTTATTGGTTTATGCTCTGATGGTTTATTCGCAATATTCCTGACTCTGGTACCGGTGAATATTCAACTACGGTTAATTCCAACTCTAGCATTGGTAACTATTACGTGGCTATAAAATAAATTTTGATCCATATTTTTTATTCATGACTCTAACACTAGTGAATAAACAAATAAACTAAATTCATTTTATTGCGCATTCACATATTTTTTTTATTTCTTATATAGTTAAATAAAAAATAAAAAAAACAATTAAATCAATTTTTTTATTCCTGACTTTAGCGTCAGTGAATAAACCAATAAAACAAATTTTATTTTTCATACATGCACATATATTTTTTTATTTTTTCTTACTAAATAAAATAAAATATAACGAATAAAAATAATATAAATTTAAACCAGTATTTTATTCCCGACTCTAGCGTTGGTGAATAAACCAGTAAATTTATATTATTTTTATTCATGCATACACATATTTTTTCTATTTTTTAATTTTTTCTATGTTTCTATTTTTTTAATTTTTTATTATTTATGTTTTTAGAGCTGAGCTGGACCCATCCGACCCAACCTGGCCACTGGCCCAAGCCAGTGACCATGCGGCCTTTACCCGCCAGCGTGCGTGAATTGTTCAAGCACGCGGGCAACAGTTAGTATGTAATTATATTTCTAATGCACAGTGTTGGGGAATTATTTTGCAAACTGGAGATGCTTACCTGGGAGCAAGATGGAGGCGATGGCGGGCTGTTCCTCTCTTCGCTTTTTAAGCTTCTTCCTCTGGTTTTGGAAGTCGGCGATGGAGAAGAAGAAGCCAATTATGATGTTGATGCTTTCTTCTGTGGGTTTCTTGTTTCCCTGTCCTCCTCTGTGTTTAATCGCCTAGTTTGCTCTCTGATTTAGGATACGGAGGCGTGATGGATGATCGGCCAAAGCTCTGCTTTGGTTCCGTTGTATGCTCCTGTGTCGTTCTCTGTTTTTTTCTCTGTCTAGTTGTTTATTATACTCCCATGTGTTACTGTTTTGAGTCTAGAAAAATCTCCTCTCTCTATTTTTGTTCGTGGTCTTCTTTTCTCCCCCTGTTCGTGGCTCTTTTTTTTTTGTCTCTTCCCCCCTCTGTGATTCCTCTGCGTTCTTTGTTTTCTCTAGCTTTATAGCCACAGAATTCCACCGTTACCAGGTAATCAATCGATTGTTATTGCAGAAGTAATGGTGGCGATGGGCAGCTGAGGCATTGAAAAAGATGAACAGTGTTGAGAAACGACACCGTTTTTGGTATTTTGTGTTTTGATCCTTGACATTTTGAATTTTTACAGTCTAATCCTTGGGTAAATTGTAATTAAATCCCTGCATCTCAGCGCCATTTACACATTGGTCCTTGTGTTTTAATTTCTTTCAAATTTGACAAGAATCAGCCCTACACTTTGATAATTTTTCAATTAAGTCTCTGATTTCATTAATTAAATTAAATCCAAGTCCATTTAAGTCTCAAAACTTATCAATTCTCCAATTAAACCCTTAATTGGATTAATTAAATTAATTTCAAGCTCAATTAAGTCTCAAAACATATCAATTCTCCAATTAAACCCTTGATTGGATTAATTAGATTAATTCCAAAGTTTAATTAAACCCCAAAACTTCCAATCATGTTGCCTTTAACCCAAATTTTAATTCATTCTTCATTTATTTCATTTTACTTGTTTTTCATCATTATCATCATTTTTTTTATCCTTTTCAGTAAATAAAATAATAATAATAATTAAAATAAAATGGTAAAAAATTGGGTTGTGACAATGAATCTTCGGCTTCTAATAATCGAGGTAATTTTTTGGAGATGATAAGACTTATGAGGAGACTGAATGTTGATATTGATGATGTTGTCTTAGAAAAAGCTCTGAAAAATGCAAAGTATACCTCGCCGACTATTCAAAAAGAGATTTTGCATATTCTTGCGAACAAAGTGAAGAAAAAGATTTGTGAAGAAGTTAAAGATGCAAAGTTTTATATTTTTGTTGACGAAGCCAAAGATGCATCAAATAAAGAACAAATGGCTATTGTTTTTAGATTTATTGACATTTAGGGTTTTGTACGAGAGCGTTTTTATAACATTATGCATGTTTCAGATACTACTTCTTCAACACTTAAAAACTCGCTCGATATAACTTGCATATTTTCAATATGCGAGGTCAAGGGTATAATGATGCTAGCAATATGCGTGGCGCATGGAATGGACTACAAGCTCTATTTCTCAGAGATTGTCCTTATTCATGTTATGTACATTGCTTTACTCACCGACTACATTTAACATTAGTTGCAACAGCTGGAAATGAGATTTCTATTTGGTTATTTTTCTCAAAATTGACAATCATTATCAACCTTATTTGTGCTTCTCCCAAATGTCATACTGAGTTACATTATGCTCAGGCTATAGAAATTGCACATATGGTAGCTGCTGGAGAACGTGAGACTGGTAGAGGGGCTAATCAAATTGATAATTTACATCGAAGTGGAACTACTCGTTGGAGCTCTCATTTTGATTCTATTTGCAGTTTAATAGATATGTATGGTGCAACTATTACTGTGCTTGAAAGTATGGTTCAAGAAGGATCTTCTAATTCTATATGTGGAGAAATTGGTGGTTTTTTTATTGTGATGAAATCTTTTGAATTTATATTCATCTTATTTGATGCATAAAATAATGGGGATTACTGATTTACTTTGTCGAGCTTTGCAGCAAAAATCTCTTGACATCTTAAATGCAATGGATCTTGTATCAACAACTAAAGCATTACTTCAAACTTTGAGAGATGCTGGATTTGATCTTCTCCTTGCAAATGTGCAAGTTGTTTGCACAAAATATGAGATTAACATACCACATATGAATGCTTCGTATAAAAAGGCTACAAGTCGTTCATGTCAACAACAAGGTTCGGTGACAGTTTACCAACATTATCATTATGATATATTTAACTCAACAATAGATTTTCAGTTGGAAGAATTAAATTCTAGATTCAGTGATGAGACAGTGGAACTCCTTGTACTTAGCTCTACTTTAGAACCTAAAGACAACTTTAAATCATTTAAAGTTGATGCTATTTACAAGCTTGCTAAGAAATTTTATCCTGAAGATTTCAATAAATAAGAGATGTATTATTTGAGATCTCAGCTAAAGTATTATCAGATTGATGTGATTCATCATGAGAGTTTTCAAAATATGTCTACCATTTCTGAATTATGTCGAGGATTAGCTGAAACAAATAAATCGCAGCACTATCATTTGATTGACAGGTTGATTCGTCTTGTTTTGACTTTGCCTGTTTCCACTGCCACTACAGAGCGGGCATTTTCAGCTATGAAACATGTTAATATTGTGCTTCGCAATAAAATAGAAGAGGAGTTCTTAGCAGATTCTATGATGATTTACATTGAACGAGAGCTTGTTGAAGATATTGATTCGGATTCGATCATAGATGAATTCTATTTTATAAAACATTGAAGGGTGCAACTTTGATAGTATAATTTATTTTTACTTTTATTTTGAATTTTATGTGCTTTAAATTTTATTTTTTATATATTTTATGTTATGTATTTGAATTAAAATTTTATTGTTAACTTGACAAATTTATATATCTGAATGAATAATTGATCTTAAAAAATAATTTATGTATTTTATATCATAGCCCAAGATAGGAAAAGTTCCTGGCTCCACCCCTGTGCACAGACCAATGCAGACCCACTGGATAGCCACCAAACACATACTCTGTTATCTCAAAATGATTATTTTCAATGGCATTCAAATTACAAAGACTGGTAAACCCATCTTAACGACTTATTCTGATGATAACTAGGCTGACAATATTGATGACTGCACATCAACGTCTACATATATCAGCTTCCTCGGCTCTACTCTTATATCCTGGAGCTCAAAGAAACAATGAGCAGTAGCAAGATCCTCCACTAAAGCTGAATATCGTGCACTAGCCACGGGACATCAGAAACAATGTGGCTCCTTCAACTACTCTGTGAGCTTGCCTTTCCCTTATCATGCACACCTCAACTCCTATGTGACAACCTTGGTGCTACTCACTTAAGCTACAACCCAGTTAATCACTCTCGAATGAAGCACATCCGAATAGAGGTTCATTTTGTTCGGGATTTAGTGCAAAGAGGTATTTTACAGGCTGTCCATGTTCACACAACAAATCAGTTAGTTGACATGCTAACCAAACCACTTTCCAGAGCACGCACAGAACTTCTCCGGTCCAAGATTGGCCTTACTGATGGAAGCCCAATCTTGCGGGGGTGTAAAAGGGAAAGTCTTCAATCAAGTGCATCACTGCCCTTTAATCCTAAAAAGCATAAACACAAGCCTGCAATCAGGAACAAGAGATAACACACTACCTTGAATTATGCAGAGTACATCAAGGCTGCAATTGTGGTTATTATTTATTGTAACAACTGTGTAATATAGAAACAACAGTTACAGTAGCTATCCAAGAACAGCGGCTATAATTTCAGCGGGAAATCTGTTCTTCCAAAATTAAACAATGACAGTGTATATAAATTTATCAAGCAATGTGTGAAAACTATGGGAGAATATTAATAGAATATCAAAACTTATCAAGTGCACTTTCCTCTTTATATTGAAGAACTCTTATAAGATATTTAGACTTAATTCAATAGAATTTCGTTCATTTTAAACTTTAAACATAGATGAAAAAGGTTTGAGAGCTTTTGAGAGAATTTTCTTATTTAAAAAGCTTGTTTTGAAGAAAATTTTGTATCTTCAAGAATTTTTATTTTTTTTTATCTAGGATAAGGCTCTTTATTTATAGGTCGTTTCCCATGTGTGAACCTTTCATTGGCCAAAAAATATATAAAGGTTCATTCATTTTACATGTCATTTATTTCAATTTTATTTCATCTTTTTATGTAAAAATAAAATAAAAATAACACACGTGGAGAAATTTAATTAGTATAAGATTTTTGTTTTTACAGATGTCCTATCGAGACAAGTTCACTTACATTTAAAAATAAGTAAGCATGTCTTGAATATATGGTTGAAAGAGTTTTATACTTTAAATATATATATTTTTATTAAAATTTAATTTGATCATATTAAATTTTCACAATAAATAAATTTATTTTATTATGAAAATAAAATATAATAGTTAAAATTTTAAATTTAAAGACTAATTTTAATTGATATTTATCAAATCAAATAATAAAATCAAAGCTCAATATTTCATTTAAAATAATTATGGATTTTAAGGATCAAATAAAATGTATCCTTACACATGAATAATAAACAATAACTTTGACCTGTAAAACTTTATTTATTTATTTATTTTTATCAAAAAACATGAGATCCTGTTTTGAAGTTCTCGTAATCTGAATCTAATAACATAAAATTCTTACTGGCAGTTGATGTCGTGTCTTTCTTCAATTGTTGTTAATTGCTTTCCAACAGCAGGGAGTGATCATTTTCAATTTGATTCGATTTTTATAAAAAAAAATATAACTAAACTAAAAATTTTAAAAAAAAACAAACAAAACCAAAACCGGGTCAAACCGACCAGTTTCAGTTCGGTTTTTTTAGTTTTTTGCTTATAAAACCGAATCGAATCAGCCAGTTTTTTCAAAATTTTAATCGGTTTAATCGGGTTTTTTTCAGTTTGGTTTTTTCGGTTATTTTTTTCCGGTTTTCTCGGTTTCATCGGCTTTTCGATTTTTTTCTCACCCCTAACCAACAGTTATTACATATGAAAAATTTTGAGCTAACACTCTCTTTGACCAACAGTTATAACATATGAAAAATTTTGATTATTTTTCTCTCTCGTGTCTTTGTTCAATTGTTGTTAATTGCTTTCCTCTCATTAACATCTGAGTCATTTGGAGTTCTTACGTTCTTAGCTTGCATGTCGGTAACGGTGCTTGACTTTTCTAACCCATCCAAGTGTGTTTCTTTGGACATTTCTCCAGATCTGTTCAGAAGGATGTGATGTCTTGACCATGCGGCATGGATTCTACTGGGGTTATTAAGATTACTGTAGCTGTTTTTTAAAAAATATATATATATTAAAATAATATTTTTTTATTTTTTAAAAATATTTTATATATATATAACTATTCAAAAATACATAAATAAAAAAATATAAAAAATATTAAATTTTTACCAACCCTATTTATGATTTTAAATGGTAAGTAAACTGATTTTTCTTTCTTACAGCCCTGTCTAGCGCTGGAAGAACATACTGGTAGGCAGAGGAAAAGAAAAATCCGTAATGGGATCCGACTTTGCTTCAGAGAATAGGGATTTTTTTATTTATTTTTTTTGAAACAGGAAAGCTTACACGTTTCCAAAACCCTGGATAACAAACTTCATATTAGAAATTGATTTTCCATATTCAACCATTAGAGCGCCTGCTGCGAAGAACACTCCAAGGCCAGTCACATCGTCCCTACCCAATGATTCACCAAGATTTACTGGCTTTTCCTGTAGCAACAGCAGGCGAGTGCCCGTGAAACTTTGAATGCCCGTTCAGAATCCATGTCTTTGCCTGTGAATCAGTCCCCGTGCCTGGGGCTGGAACATCCCTGTGAGTTCCAATATGGTCACAGATTTCTTTC
>Ga0325411_1003480_pt1 | contig 17760 bp, 10 predicted proteins | sample PopdelMetagenome_13_FD_206181 | JGI IMG/M metagenome (GOLD analysis project Ga0325411, IMG submission 206181) | Populus deltoides microbial communities from Bellville, Georgia, United States - Xylem-PdIQD-R4 | ecosystem: Host-associated > Plants > Phyllosphere > Stem > Wood/Secondary xylem...
ACTAATATTAAATAATAAACACTTTAAAAAATAAAGTGTTAAACATCCCTCGGCAAAAAGAGAATTTCATTTCTAGAAAGTATAGTAACAGCGATACTCTTTGGAGAAGTAACAAGCCACCACTCGCCACCCCCGTTATTTTATTCAGACCCCCTCTGCCATGCTAGAACACAAAAAAGATGCTCTCATACTTTCATTTTGGTCCTTCCCTTCACTCCTCAAAACCCCACAAGGCCACCACCACCCACCAGATCTCCACTCTCTCTCTCTCATACCCAACTCTCTTCCTTTCTCTAAAGACTTAACGTTTACATCTTCTCCTCTAAAGCTTCATTGCTTTCTCTCTCCATATATATATATATATATACACACACATATATTTCTTGGTAAAGTTCGGCATTTACTATTTATCTCTTTGTATATATCTATATAGATGTATAATACTAGCTAGCTAGCTAGCAATTATTTCAAGAATTAATGGAGGGGCCAAAATTCTTTACCGGCGGATACAATGACTGTGGAGCCACCGAGTTCTTTTCGGAGAAGAAAAGCTCAGACCAGAAAGCAGACCAGCATTTCACGGTTGAAGACCTCTTGGATTTCCCTAATGATGATGATGATAAAATGGCAGGTGGTTTTTTCAGTGATATTGATGGTATCAAAACCACTACAAAAAACTGCACCACCACCAATCATTCTTTCACCAACACTAACAGCTTCAGCTCCGCCTCCGTCGAATATGGCCAGTCCTTTGCCGATTCTCAGTTCTCCACTGAGCTTTGCTTTCTGGTAATTTATTGTACACATTCTACTTAATTTAGTTTTTTTTCTTTTAATTAATAAGAAACATGAATGATAATTATTTTCCTAAAACGGAGAACTTATTAGTCTAAACGGTTCTCTATAAATTACAATGCTTGCTTGAATTTGAGTCTTTTCTTTTCTTTTCTTGCTCCAGTACGATGACATGGCTGAGCTAGAATGGCTTTCAAATTTTGTGGAAGACTCATTTTCAACTGATCAGAGCCTCCAAACCAACATCCACATCCTATCCGGGTCCAAACCACCCACATCCGAATCCTCATCCGAGACCCACCACCCTGAACCAATAACCTGTAACCCCAGCTACCCAGCGTTCCAGCCTGAAACTCCACTGCCTGGCAAGGCCCGTTCCAAACGCTCTCGGGCTGCGCCATGCGACTGGTCCACCCGCCTCCTTCATGTCCCATCCACCACTAAAATGTCATCTGAAAAGCAATTAAGGGAGAGCCCAGATCCAAACCTCGACTCGAATGCCATGGTCCGCAGATGCCTGCATTGCGGAGCAGAGAAAACTCCGCAGTGGCGGACTGGGCCCATGGGCCCAAAAACGCTGTGCAATGCATGTGGGGTCCGGTACAAGTCGGGTCGGTTAGTGCCCGAGTACCGACCCGCAGCAAGTCCAACCTTTGTATCAGCAAAGCATTCAAATTCTCACAGGAAGGTCTTGGAGCTTCGGAGGCAGAAGGAAATGCAAGGAGCACAGCAGCAACAGTTCCTAAGTCAAAGCTCGATTTTTGGCGTATAAAACGGTGGAGATGATTTCTTGAGGCGTCATCATAGTGGGTCTCTAAGTTACGGGCACATGACTTAGTGGGTCTCTAAGTAGGATACCAGTACTTAATCCCAAGTAATATATTTTAGTCCTCGGATTTGAATTTTTAGTTTATTTCTTTTCAGGCACTCATGAAAAAAGAGAAAAATTAAGGGGGGGAAGGAACCCTAATGTACTCTTAATTGCCAAAATTGGCAAAATCTAGAACTAATTATCTTTCCCTTCGAGTGAGATTCTTACAATATGGTAAACGACACCAGGCTATATGGTCAGAATTACAGCATCTCCAATCTTCATACATCCCAAAAATACAGAATTCCGCATCCCAAAAAAACGAAAGAAAGAGATGAAAGCAAGCAAGCAATACATTCTCTTTCCAGCAGGTTAAAGAAGACAAAATATCTAGTGACATTTTTCTGGAATCAATCAAATGTTGCAGCACTTTTGTGAAACGTTCTGGGCCACAGGAAGAAAGTGGTGCCCTAAATTACATTTGCACATGCCCGAAGAGTTTGATTAGACAATTTTGTAGCAATGGCCTTTAATTTCTATGATTCGAAGATGAGAAGCATGATTAGCGAGCATGGATTTCAGTGAAGAATAATCAAATGGGATAAGCATCGTCTTATGCACGCATCACCCACTTAGAAACAGGGGAGACTATCGTGAAAGCAAGATCGAGAAAGAGAGAGAGAGGAGGAGTGAATAAAAATTTGAGAGAATTTGGGTTATTAGTTTACAAAATGGTGCTCAAGACCATGTGAAAGTTATTAATTTAAATGATATGAATTTGGGTATGGGGTTCCACGTATAATAGTCACTTGAAAGTGAGATCTGAAGACGATTCTTTGACCCATGTGGATCTTGATTTGAATTTATGGTTGGAGGCAAGATCGTTCTGTGGGCCCGATATAATTGGGTGTACGGACCCTCTAATACTACGATTGAGAACTTGCAGACAAACCATAGTATTTCGACTATTAGATTCTCGCAATCGGTTCCAAGCACTCAAACTTTAGAGTTTGAGGCAATATTAGACCAATGAGTACAGAATCGAACAACCCATCTCAATGAAAAATATGAATGACTCACTGCAGAATATAAAGAACTCCGTTGAGTGGTAATGGAGATAAGATCACACATGGATAATCCATGTGCTTCTCCTTATTGGCCCTATGGTCCCCATGACGACTAGTCTCTTCCTTTTCCAGCGCCACCTTTGTTTTACATTTATTGTATTTGAATGTATAAATGTTTAAATTTGTAATAAATATTTAATTTTTATATTATTTTTATTTCTTTTTATATATTTGAATTTAATTTATTTTAATTATTTTACTACTGTTCAATAAATGGTTTTCAAAAAAATATTTAAAATATTACGGACTGGGTTACCGATGGATCACGTTCATCGGTATATTCTTAATAGTTGGAAAATAATTACTGCAAATGTCAGTGCTACTGTTAACTCTCAAACGGAATTACAGATGATATTTCATAAGTGATATGTTATATTTACCGATGGATATACCGATGAATAAATAAAAATACTGATGAAATTGCATATAATATTTCTATCGGTTATATGGCAAACTTCTCGAGGGAAATACCAACCAAATGAAGCGGGTAATTTTTTTTTGTACGCTTTGTCTATCTGTAAATATAGCTATAAATTTATTACCAACAGACTAGAAATTACCGATGATAGTTTTTTTGATGAATTGATTCCGATAGTTTTTTTGATGAATTGATTCCGACCATGAGCTTCGTTAGTAAAATAAATACCGACAAAAACTGTTAAATCTAGTAGTGACTTTGGAAGTGGCATGCTTCTCAAATCAAGCATGCTGCAGTAGTGTAAAAAAAAATAAAAATCAAATACCTTATCTTCATGCTATTTATACTAATATCATTTGTTTTTTCAGATGACACAGAAGAAATTCGAGCTCAAGATATCTTTAATTTAAAGAAAAGTGGTCATATAAATGATGAGAGTAAAATTAATTAGGCTAAAGAACAAAATTAACTCATGTCCTTTGGCTAAACATTTTGCTTTGTTGCCAGAATGATCATAACCAAAAACAGTAAACAAAGGGTGTATAAAATGCGATCCAGAACTTGCAAATATATGGATAAATTAAGATCTTTCTCTGTGTTTTTGTTCTTTTTACATCTGCACAACTCTGTCTGGGAGGTAATTACTGATGCACGTAGCAATATTAATGTGATTAATTTCAAGCCTCTTCAACCAAATACCATAACGTAACTAGCAAGTAGCAACTCTCCATTATTTTCTTTTTTACGAGGATATGTGTATATATGTAGATGTACAAAACAAAAGCGACAGACATGTCACGAAAAAAGAAAAAAAAAGAAAAAGAAAAAGAAAAAGAAAAGAAAGTTAAAGAGAGAGAGAGGCTCGTGATAACAGCAAGTACACACTAGGTAGAGGTAACATGAGTTTTGGATTCTTTAAAAGCCAAAAATACACACAATCATTATTTATTTATTTATATTTAGTTTTTATTCTCTTTATTTTTATTTTTTTATTGGACTGTTTTATTATAATTTAATTTTTCCTTTCAATTTTAGAATTCTAGGTTGTCATCTCTTTTTTTTTTTGTTAATAAAATAAATTACTTATTCTCTTAATTGTTATTTTTTTAATTCTTTTATATAATTGAATTTTTCGATTTTATCATTCGACATTTGATTTATTGAAAGTTAATCTTTATAATTTTCTCATAGTTTTTAGACATAACCTGAGAGTCAATCAAGGACAAGTATCGGGTCACGGGTCAAGTGTATTGATTTAAATTAACCCAAGTTAACCAAAACTTTTTATTTTATGAAAATAACATCATTTTGGAAAAAAATAAAAGAAAATAGTCAAAAGGTTTGACCCGGTTTTGAATGGATTTTCCTTGGGCTGACTAGGTCATGGGTCAACTCAGGTTTTCGATCGTTTTACACTAGATCAATTCTCCCATACTTTTTTTTGAAACCCGACACAACCTAAGTCCCGAGTAACTTGGGTCACGAGTAAACCCGTTGGGTCAAGCCAAGTTTTAAAATAATGGTTTTACAAATGGGGTACTTTCGTTTTAGCCACTAGGTATAGTCATGAATTTGAAAAGTTAATACGGGTTGACATCGTTTTTTTTTTCTAATTACATCTTTCAAAGTTGTTTGATTTAAAATGAACTTTGTTCTTTTCTTTGGTTTCCTTTCAATCATGTTATCTCCATCTCATGATCTAGGCAGGAGGTATGGCTGGGTGACCCAGATTGTTTTTTATGTTGTTTTTTTTTCTTCAGAATTTTTTTCTTTCTTAAATAAAACTTTGTGTTTTTTCATGTTTTTCCTTCTATTGAGTTATCTCGTTCGGATGATCTTACTCACGAGTTTTTGTGACCTCACTCGGGTTTACCAGTACTTTGTTTTTTTAGACCTGTTTTTTTCACTGATTTTTTTTTATTTCAGCCTTCTACGTTTAGATTCTTAGGGATTGACAATCGTAATTTTTTAAATTTATTTCCACGTGTCGAGTCGTGGATTCTTTTTCTTTTTTAAAATACACTAACAGCGCTTGAGCAATGCTTTTTGTTGGCCTGACCCGCGGCGAAGCATCGTCCACCTATCTAGTTTAAAAAAAAACTGAAAGAGGAGAGGGTTTTAATGTATCCCTCCTCACAAAACACTATTCACTTGAATAATGTTTTGTTTTTCTTTGGGTTTTTTTATTTATATTTTTTTCAATTTTAATTTCATCATTTAACATTAGGTTTTTTGAGAAGTGAGCTTCATAATTCTTTTCAATTTATTTTTTATAAGGTTATCTAGTTTCATAACTCGGATAAAAGATTTAACATGTTAACATGATTGACTCGAGTTGTTTCTCTTTTCCTAATTAACATTGGGATGATTGAGAATTAAGCTTCGTTATTTGTTTTGGTTTATTTTTTGTGAGGTTATCCTCGTCCCATAACTCTAAGTCATAGGGTTTGTGAGTTAACCCAAGTTGATTTAAGTTGTTATTTATGCCATTTTCTTAATCATTTTTTTTTAATTTCATTTTTCATCACTGGGTCGATTAACAATTGAATTTCATAATTTGTTTCAATTTCTTTCTATTAGGTTATTCTAGTCTCATGACATAGGTTCCAGGTTTAGCAGGTCAACCCGAGTTGATGCACGTCTTTTTTTGTTCTTTTTTTAATTGGTTTTTTTTTTTCAATTTTATCATTCAACATTGGTTTTATTGAAAATTAGACTTCATAACCCATTTTGATTTATTTTCTATGAGGTTATCACGGTCTCATGAACTGACATGCAAATTTGTAGGTTAACCTGAGTTGACTCAAATTAATTCAATATGTTGTTATTTTAATATTTATAAAAAGATAAAATCTCATCTTAAATATTTATTTTAAGTCAAACTATGTTTTTACTTATCATTTTGGTTATTTTTTGACTCACCAAGTCGATTGAGTTATATTAAATAAATTCCTACATGATATGGACTTATTTTTACTAGAAAAAAAATATTAGTAACACCTCAATATTTTTTATATATAATATTTTTTATCCGAATCACAATATAGATCGGTTATGTTATCTAGTATCCTCTGGATATCCAGAATGTCTTTGTTGCCCATTGTATACAATGGCTAGAGATCTTTCTATGTCACTATCATTATGTTGACAAGATGTAAATTGTCCCCTCCCAGCACCACTCACTGTTTAATTTGAGTGGCCATTCTACAAAAACCTCCTATTAGCTAGAAGTTTCCTCACTTTTAAATTTCTTTCACTTCTATAAGCTATAAAATTGGTATTCTAGTGCTCGTTTTAATGTCCAACACAAGTTCTATATTAGTGGGCTTATGACAATTTCTTTTTTCTTCACCCCCTTTTGAGGTTGTTTTTTCATTATTTTGTTAATTTATTTCAACAAATATATATAAACTCCTAGACCCTAGTAGCTCGAGATTATCAATCGTCGAGCTAACGGTGACATGGAGGAAAGAATTGATTTGGATTTTTAAATCCGGTTAGGAGGGCATATACAAGCGTCTATCATGAACTAAGAAGCCGGAGTTCCAATTAACATGCAAAAGAGATATTTGGTTATTCAAAAGACTAAAAACTAAAATCACTTTCTGTATTTTAATAATTGCGTTGGAGGTTCTCGAGAATGAGTCAAAAACAGGAGCTCGTGTTGTGACCTGTAAAAATAACAATACACCAAACAAATCTTGAAATAACTGAATTGATCAAGTTTTGAGTTTATTTTTCAATGATTATGAGTTTGAGTTCTCTTAGGGTTACTGAAGACTTACATGGTTATTAACTTCAGAATCCATAAAATTAATCGAGATACGTGCAAACTAACCCGGATACCCATATTAATCTTTAAAAAAATACACCAAACAAATAGAACAAGTGCAAGTAGTGAGAGGCATGGGAAAAAGAGTAGGCAAAATGCAAGCTGAGTGGCACACAAGTGATAGATAGGTGGATGGTAAAGTCCAAGCAAGTAAAGCTCTAAACGTTGTTTGGTGTGAGAGTGAGAGAGTGCTTTGAGATAAAGAGAGCACTAAATTGTAGAAGTAGGAATCCTCTCTTAACCTGTTGTGAGATTAATATTTATAGTGAAAAATGATTTCTTGGGGCTAAATTATTAACAACGGCTAAAGGGATTAACAATTGCCCCTTAGCAGACCTTCCTTCAAGCCTACCAAGTTATTAATCTTTCTAATTATGCTTTATAAAAAAAAAAAAAAAGGCATGGATATTGGTCTGGTAGAATACTTGTATCCATCATATGCATCGATTTGATACATTCAAGAAAATAAATTATATTTAATTAATGCTAGTTCTAAGATTTGATAATTAACTTCTTTAATCACCATACCTAGATCTTGAAATTACAACGTATAATATTAACAAGGCAGTGCTTTTACACGTAGAACAGAAATCTCTCTTTGTTGGTGTATTCATCTAGTTTTTAGAGCTGTATTCATAAAAAGAAAATTGATCCACTCATGTGGGAATGGAAGAGAGCGAGCACCCCGTGAATACATGTAATTTACAATCATGGCACGGGATTTGAATGATTAAGATAATGATCTTTGAATTATAACCTCAATTTCTTGTCAATCAAGTTAGAAGAATCCGTGAGTGTAATCAAAATATCTTATCTATTTATATATAGATGCAAGTATGTGCGGAAAGCAAATGATAAGAATCGGAGCCTCGGAGGTGATGGGATACAACCCAACTTTTATGCATCGAAGGTTTTCGCTTGTGGGTTTTCTATGGCTAACATTTGTTGCTCTATCGAGATGGAGCCTAGGACCTTACGTGAAGAACAACTCAGCCATGCCAGGGTAGGTGACGTCTCTTCCTCATTTACTATCTCTTTTAATTTAATTAGGTCTTACAAGAGTTGCTAATTTGGGAGCTCAAGTCTCTACTTAAAATGTGTGAATTGATCTTGCCTTGGCTTTTTATCTAGGATGCTGAGTGAGTAGCTCGAGAGAGAAATGATTGATAGTAGCAAATCACTAGGTAATGGAGTGTTATTTTAACAATAGGGTGGCATTATATATTATCACTTGTGATATAAAAACTAATCAAATTTGGGATACATTCTCTTCTTATCTCGAACAAGTTCTGTTTTGTTTTGTTTCTCCATAATATATATATATAGCACATTAATTAGCAAATAACAAGTTTTGTTTCTAATACTTTCGTCAGAAAAGATGTGACCAAAACACCGAAAGCTTTTGATAGTAGCAAATAACAAGCCCTTAACGTTTCTTTCTTCCAGGAAGTGGCTGCGGATGTAGCTCAAAAGATGGAACCAGAAGAAGCGTCCGATGTATTCATAAATGTAATTTTCCACATCCAATCTCTAAAAAAAACTACATTTTGCATGAAAATTGAACTTAATTTGCTGCTTGTAGCTTGTCTTTATAGGGGCTGAGACCGGTTGTTTCAATCAAGGAGATGAGTCAGATTGAGGGAAATGGAGATCGACATGATCACAAAGTTGTAGAGTGCAAGGAGAAGACTGCTGAGATTATTGACAGACCTTGCCAATGCTCATGCATCCCTAAAGACATAGAATCCCCTGATCAATTGAATCTTAAGGAGCCGCTTACAGCCCCATTTTGATGATTTATGTATGGTATTTTAAGGTGTCTAGTCTTTGTTTTATTTTATTTTTCTTAGAGAATATATAATTAGTCATTTATTTTTAAGATGATTGGGAACAATTGTTCTGTTAAACACTTCTGATTTGAAATTGATCTCCATGAAATTATGTTGGCCTCGTGGTTTAGCTTAATGATTAACGGCTTGCATTCGACGTGCTTCTTGGGTTCGATAATTTTCTATTTAGGTCATGTAGCTAGACCGTGGGTTGTAATATAAATCCATGGACTAGCAAATATATTTGGAATCTTTTTAATTGTTATAATGAAATTTTATATTTGGAATTAATTTAAGGGTGAAGAATTCAATCTCTAAAAATAATATAAAAGTAAATTCCTTAACATATGTGTTAATTATTGAATATGACAGTTGATTATGCATAATATTAATTTTATTCATGTAAAACATATTTATTATTAATATAGATTTTATTTATTTTTAATATTATTTTATATTTGATTAATGAATCTAATGTTTAATTAATAAATCTAGAGTAAAAATAAAGTTCATAAAACAAAAATTCTTTGCAAAGAAAATTATGAAGTTGTTATAATTATAAGATTTATATTGTATCAAAACATTATTCGTAACAGTTTCTGGTCAATGTTCTATTAAAATTGCACATTAATTAGAGTTGTTAAAACCAGTATGTATTATGTTTTTTCCTTTAACAAAAAAAGTAACTGCTCTCATAAACTGAGATATGAAGGATACCTGAAACTAATATACAAGTGCTTGTCAAATGACTTGTCCACTAAACTAACCTGCAAGAGAATTTCATATGAAGAGATCACTTATATCTATGGATAGGCTCTCGTAATAGTTGTGTATGTGATCTTTAAATTTGAAATCATTAAGTTATCTTATATAGAGAATGTTATGTTTTGATCCTGACCACATGTTGTCCTAATCAAGAGTAACAAACAAGCAAATATTAGATATAATATAAACTATATGAAGGTATTTGAATAATCAAGAGATGATTCATCACTTTAGGTGAATTAAATAAAATATTTAATTTGTTCTCAAATAGTATTAATTGTAAAATCATTTGCCAATGTAAAATGAATTTTAAAAAAAGTCTCAAATCCATCTGGCACGACTAACATGTGTTGTGTGCACAGACCACCTTGCTGCTAGTTGGCGAGGTAACGATGAAGGCTACTTCTTTACCAAGCATAGCATCTGGTGGCGTGCCTATAGCCCCTGAAAAGGCTGCACAACGCGAGGTTGCTGCCTTACGATCACGTAGTTGTACATAGTAGCGAATAGGCTGTCTTGCACTGCTTGGCTCAATACGGCCATGGCCACTGCTTCCTATGCTATCACTAGTGGTGGGTAATATACCCACTAGTTGTTGTAGCAAGAAAAAGAAAAAGAAGAAGAAGGGGTAAAATTTATGATTCTGCCCCTGTAACCTATCTTAGGGTTTTTTAAGGATTAGAATTATAATTCTACTTATGCAACATATATCTAATCATATTTAGGTATATTTGGGGTCGAAATTATAATTTTAGCTCTTTATATATAAAATAATGATTTTATATTAAAAAGAATTCTTAAATTAAATTAATTATAGAATTAATTTTTTTTATTGGATTATGGTTTAATTAAAATTTTTGAGTTCGGTTATATCCTAATATGATTAGGATTTAATAAAATGTCTAATTAAATAATGTTTACAAAAATATTTTTTCTGAAGTAAAGAGAGTTTTTAAGCTAAAATATTTTTATTTAATTGATCCTAAAATAGTTTATGATATTAACAAGAATTTTAATATGATTAATTTTCTTATTAAATTTTGAAAAGAAATTTCTCAACGAAAGGATTTATATTAAACAAAATTTATTAAGTTTGAGAAATTATCAAATTGGATTTGCTTTAATATTTATAAGTGTTAGAAATTTTTATTTTAAAAATTGCACATAAAACCAATAATTAGAATTGAAGCATGTAATATATTTATTTATGCATATTAATGTGTTATTATGCATGATGGATGGTTATGGACATTAAAGACCAATGTGATTATGTTTTTTATGGTTGAATGATTGTAATATTAAATAAGGCATCTGTGTTGTGATTTTTCTCTATTTTTCTTCTAAGGTTGTAAAATTCTTTTCTCATCTAATTCCCCTTGAATATAACTCAAGGTTTCTTAATTAATTATGTAAATGTTATGTAATTTAAAAATGTAGGAATTTAGATAGAAAAATTATTTTGTAATCCAATAAGAAGAAAAAATGGTGATGAAGGATATAATCACGCTGCTCTTAAAGGACTTATGAAGATTTGCAATAGCTATCTAAGTTTTAACCATCAAATTCCCTTTGATGGCTCAATACAATTAGTTTAAATATGTTCATAATCATCTAATTAGAATGGCATGCTAGAAGTATATGTTAATATATAATTGTTATGTATGATATATTTATGCCATGTAATGAGACCTAATTAAAATTGATAATAAATCTCTCATTAATATATTACATGTTGAGAATATGATATTTTGTTTTTTTAAATTTTATATGCATAAAACTAGAGTTCTATTCATGGATAACTTGTTGAGTTACTCAAGGTTACTATTAATCAAAGATGTTTAATTTTATTAAATTAGATCCTATTTAACTAACTTATATAATTTGGATGAGTTACTTATGATCATATAAGACTAGAGATAATAGTTGGGCGAAACATATATAATATGTTTAGACAAAGAGTTGTCACTTAATTGATCTAGGAGTCACATAAAGATGCGATTGATTAACTATATTATCTACCTAATTTAATTTATTGTGATTTGTTGAGTTACTTAAGGTTATATAAATTAAATAGGATCGTAGCCCACTAGGAGATCTAAGTGGGACTTTTGAATTAATAGTGAGGGCTATTAATTTGCAAGGAAATAATGGAAAATCAAGTTAAGACTAAAAACCTTATTCGAATTTGGATTTAAATATGTACGCATGAAATTAATACTCGTTATCTATACATGAATAGGTTGATAGATAAAAATGAGAAGTAGTATCATATCCTTGCGCAACATACTTGAAGCTAACAAATTAACTAGACCAAACTTTTTAAATTGATACCATAATATGAGAATTGTTCTCAAACACGAAAGAATGTTATATTTTCTTTACAATCCAATTCCTCTTGTCTCGATAAGGATGTTAATGAAGAAGTTAACAATACATATCAACATCTTATTGATGACAATCAGCTGGCTATATATGTTATGTTAGTCAATATGACACCTGAACTTCAAAGACAACATGAGAATATGGATGTTAGTCAGTTATTTGATGCAACTAGTAGGACTGAGAGGTATGAGACATTTAAGGAATTGTTCTGCTATAAGATGATGGATAGTTCCTTAATGAACACCCATGTTATGAAAATGATTGGCTATATTGAGAAATTAGGCTAATTGGGTTTTGTCATGGACCATGAGTTAAATGTTGACTTGGTCTTATAGTCATTACCCCAAAGCTTTTTGCAATTCATTACAAATTATCATATGCATTAATTGGATAGTACATTGTTAAATATGCTTAGATTTGTTGAAGAGGCTTTTAAGAAAAAGGTCATGTTTTCCTAGTTCAATCTTCTAGAATGTCTAAGAAAAAGAACAATAAGAATAAAGGTTCTATCTTTAAAACAAGGAAGTCTACTAGGGGCATCAAGAATGATGAGGGTACTTGTCATCATTGTGGCAAGGAAAACCACTACAAGAGGAATTACAAAGATTATCTTACAACCGTGAAGGCTAAAAAGTTTATTGAAGTTTTTGCTTCATGTGTGTTTATGGTTGAATAAAGGTAAAGTGGGCCTACAAATTGGTAATGAAGTAAGGGTTGTTGCATTACTTTGTCAAGTGAGTTATACTAGAACTTATAATTGTTATTATATTCTAGCACCTTTTAAAAATATCATATCCATTTTTAAATGGATTTAAATTTATTATTGAGGGGAAATGTTATTTTTTATATAATAATGGTGTTTGTTTTAAGGATCTAATGATTATACAAATGGTTTATATATACTTTATCTTGAAATGTCCATGTTCAATATAAAACACAAGAAGAATATATTAGATAATCAATATTCATATTATTTACGGTACTATAGATGAGGTCATATCAATGAAATAAGAACCACTGAGTTACATAATGAAGGATATTTGATCCTTTTTTTATTATGAATCATATGAAACTTGTAAAGCTTATTTATTGATTAAGATGATCAAAACATCTTTTTTTCTAGAAAGAGTGAAAGGTTTAAAAAATTGTTAGGTTTAATACATATAAATGTGTGTGGACCAATAATGATTTGTATCATAGGTGGATATACTTATTTTATTACATTTACTGATGATTGTTCTAGATATGTTTATGTGTATTTAATGAAACTCAAGTTTGAATTATTTAAAAGGTTCAAAGAATTCAGAAATAAAGTTGAAAAACAAATTGGAAAGAGTATCAAAATACTTTAATTGGACCGAGGTGATGAATACTTGAGCCAGATATTTCAAGATTATCTAAAAGATAATGGAATTTCTCTCACAATGGACACCTCTTAAACACCACAACTTAATGGAGTTTCTAAAAAAAGAAATTGTATCTTATTGGATATGGTACGATCCATAATGAGCTATACAGACCTTCCATCTTCTTTTTAGGGCTATGCCCTGAAAGTTACTGTATATAAATAGGGTTCCATTAAAATATGTTGATAAGACTCTTTATAAGATATGGAATTATAAGAGACTAAACATATCATACATAAAGATTTGGGGATGTAAACTTATGTAAAGAATACAGTATTTGAAAAGCTATGAGCTAAGTTAGATAATTATAAGTTTATAGGATATCCAAAAGAATCTGTCAAATATTATTTCTACCATCTCGTTGAACAAAAGGTGTTTATCCAAAAATATGTTATCTTTATAGAGAAAGAATTTGTTCTTGAAACGAGTAGTGAGAGAAAGATAAAACTTAATGAAGTTAAAGAACCACAAATAAACATCCAAATGGAACAAGTGTTCGAGGCTATAACATTTGATACTAAACTTGAAACTCAAAAAGCATAAGAACTCTATAGATTTGGTAGAACACATTATGCACAGTTGAGATATCAACTTCTCATGAAAGTTGATGATGGTGAATTGCTCATACCTGATGAGCTTACCAATTATATGGAAGCAATATCTAATATTGATTCTGACAAATGGCTTAAATTCATGAAATCTTAAATGGATTTTATGTACACTAACTAGGTTTGGACTTTGGTTGATCCACCTAAAAGGATAAAACTCATTGGATGTAAATAGGTCTTTAAGAGAAACACTAATATGGATGGCAATGTGCAAACATACAAAGCTATATTATTTGCCAAAAGTTATAGACAAAAACAAGTGTTGACTTTGATGAAACCTTTTCACCGATAGCTATGTTAAAATCCATAAGAATTTTGCTTGTTATAGCTGCATACAATAATTATAAAATTTAGCAAATGGATGTCAAAACTGCATTCATAATGGAAATATACATAAAGATGTGTATATGACACAACTTGAAGGTTTTGAATCTAAAAAATTTACTAATAAAGTATGCAAGCTACAAAAATCTATTTATGGACTTAAGCAAGCTTTAAGGAGTTTGAATATCCATTTTTAAAAATGAGATAATCAAACAGTTTGATTTCATAAAAAAAAAATATAGATGAACCTTATGTTTATAAAAAGGTTAGTGGGAATAGAGTCATTTTTTTACTATTATATGTAGATGACATATTATTGATAGAAAACAACATTCCTTTACTCCAATCAGTAAAGATATGGTTGTTCAATAATTTCTCTATAAAAGGTATGAGAGAAACATCATATGTATTAGAAATAAAGATATATTTGGATTATCTTAATTTATATACATAGATAAGATGCTAAAATAGTTTAGCATGGAGGAGTCCATGATAAGATATTTATTTATTTCGCAAAGAATACATCTCTCCAAAGATATATGTCCTATAACACAAATTGAGAGAGATATGATGGAAAAGATTCCATATGCTTCGACTATAGGATCCATTATGTATGCAATGTTATGTATAAGATTAGATGTATCTTATGCTTTGAGCATAACAAATAGATACCAATCAAATTCAGATTAAAGTCACTAAAAGATAGTTGAAAGCATTCTTAAGTACTTAAGAAGAATTAAGAATGTCTTTATGATCCATCGAGGACATGAACTAGAAGTTTATGATTTTTTAGATGTTAGTATTTAATCAGATATTGATGATAACAAATCTCAATCAGGATATTTATTTTACTCTAAATGAAGGTGTTGTAAGTTGGAAGAGTTTCAAATAAAAGACCACAACTAATTCTACAACTAAATTTGAATACATGTATGTGTCTAAGGCAGCAAAAGAGACTGTTTGGATGAAAAAGTTCATTACTAAACTAGATTGGTTCATAAAATTATTGATCTATAAGCTGTGTAACATGATAACAATGGAGGTATTACATAAAATAAGAAACCAAGATCTCATCAAAGACCCAAACATGTTTATAGGCTAGAGAAATCATAAAAAGAAAACATGTAAAAATAGAGTGAGTAACCTTTGAAAATAATCTTATAGATCCTCTTACTAAAACATTATCCCAACATAAACATTATCACCATATAGAGGGATATTATATTAGATACATAAATGATTGGTTTAGTGCAAGTGAGGCATTGTTAGTAAATATATCATGTAGTCAATCAGTTGGTTACACATAGTACTGATTTTATTCATGTAAAATATATTTGTTATTAATAAAGGCTTTCTTTATCTTTAATATTCATTTATATTTGATTAATAAATCCAGAGTATAGATAAAGTATATAAGACAAAAACTCTTTACAAAAAAAAATTATAAAGTTGTTATAATTATGAGATTTCTATTACTTCAAAGCATTATTCTTAGATGTTCCTAATGAGATCGATGCATATTATGTTCTTTTCTTTATGAAATAAAATAATTGCTCTTCTTAACTAAGGTATAAGGGATACCTGAAACAAACATGTAAGTGTTTGTTAGATGACATGTACACTGAATTGATCCGCAAGAGATCACTTATATCTATGGAAAAGCTCTCATGATAGTTATGTAAGTGATCCTTAAACTGCTATTATTAACTAAGGTATGAGGGGTACCTGAAACTAACATGTAAGTGCTTGTTAGATTACATGTACACTGAACTGACTCGCAAGAGATCACTTATATCTATGAAAAGGCTTTCATGATAGTTATGTAAGTGATCCTTAAACTTGAGATCAATAAGTAATCATATATAGGGAGCTTAATGCTTTGATCCTAACCACATGTTGTCCTAATTAAGGGTAACAAACAAGCAGATATTAGGTATAACATAAACTCTATAAAGGTGTTTGAGTAATCAAGAGAGGATTTATCACCCTATGTGAATTAAACAAAATGTTTTATTAGTTCTTATGCCTTGTTTATTTCCAGGAATTCATTTTCCTGGAAACCATTTTCTCCATTTTCCCATGTTTGGCAAATATAAGGAAAATTAGTCAAAGGAATCTAAATTCCGGTCAAAGGAAAATAATACACTTTATGCCAGGAAAGTGTTTTCCTTTCCTTATTCTAAGGAAAACACTTTCCTTTCCTTTGTTCACAAAACATGTCATCATCAAGTTATTATAGGGACTGGAGGAATTGGTGGATAAGACGAACAGAACTGGGAAAAAAAAGGATTCTTCTTCTTCATCACAGCAGAGAAGAAGAGGAGGAGGTATGGTTTCGCCATCGTCATCACCATCACATACTCCGTGATCAACTGATAACTCAGCAAGAGATCTGCGATCTGGGGACTTCAATTTCAATTCCAGCAATAAACATGATAAAGAAAAGGGTGTCATTGTGCAGGTCATTGTGCGTTGCAAGTCAGTCTCTCTTTTTTTATAAATTGGGTTCTTTTTTAGATTAATTTTCAGCTGAGGGATGATGTTTTTGTAGGCCACTAAATGAGGATGAGTTGAGGGTTCACACTCCGGTGGTGATTTCATGTAATGAGGGTAGAAGAGAAGTGTCAGCTCTTCAGAATATTGCTAACAAGCAGATGGATATAACTTTTCTTTTTGACAAGGTTTTTGTCTTGTCCACTTTTTTGCTTTTGTTTTTGCTTAAAATAGTGAATTAGATGTGAATGTTTATGACTTTTGATGATTTCTTTGTTTTTTTAAGCGGGTGGGTGGCACAGCATCCAAACATAAGGACTTGTATAAATCATTTTATTTTAATTACAAGACATTTTTGTTTCTAAATTAAATTTAATTGGTTCTCAGTGACGAAAAATTAAGATTAAAATAGTTGTTAACCTAATGTAATATTTTATCATCTACACAATACTTATTAAAAAAAAGGACAAATAATCATCTATCAAATACATATTAAAAAATCATATTAGAATATTAAAGGGATATTATAGGGATAATTGCCTATACCCGTAAAAAAAAACAATCTTTATCCAAAAACCCATCAAAATATTTTTATATTTATTTATCTTTTAAAAAAATCTTCATATCAAAAAACCCAAATATCTAACTCTTACTTAATACCATAAGCTAATTTAGCTTTCTTCATATGAAAACAAACATATCTATAAAATAAGCTATATATGAATATAGGATATAATAAAAAAATTCATCATTATACTTTTAAGATTTTATTCTTTTATTGTAAGTGATTAAATATTTATATTTAATATTTTTTATATATTAGATAAATTTGAGAAAAAAATTAAATTCGTTAATAAATTATTTTACAGTTCATTTTCCATAACATAACCAAATACTGGAAAGTGTTTTCCAGTTCATTTTTCATTATACTACCAAACATCGGAAAATACTTTCCCGGAATTCACTTTCC
>Ga0325411_1003482_pt1 | contig 17760 bp, 13 predicted proteins | sample PopdelMetagenome_13_FD_206181 | JGI IMG/M metagenome (GOLD analysis project Ga0325411, IMG submission 206181) | Populus deltoides microbial communities from Bellville, Georgia, United States - Xylem-PdIQD-R4 | ecosystem: Host-associated > Plants > Phyllosphere > Stem > Wood/Secondary xylem...
TTCTATTCATAGAGTGTTTTATTTTTTTTTTGTTATTATATATATATATATATTATTTATATATATATATATATATATATATATATATATATATATATATATATATATAACAAAAGGTAAAACATAAATGGTAGAATACTAGGTTTGAATCTTATAGATTACAATTTTTTATTATTTGTTTTTTTAAAAAAAAAACCAAGACAGTACTTTACTTTACTGGTCCAATTGTTCTCATTTCTCAGGTCTAATAATATCCTTTGGAAATCCGATTCATAAAATCAATTAGGATAGGTCAAATAGTCAGATAATCAAATTTTTGACTAGCTTGAATTGAGTTTAATAATAATCATCCTCCCAACAGCATTAATATTACCACGTGAGACAGTTAAGAATAATTATGAGGCTTAATCCAACATTTCATATATATATATATATATATATATATACTGGGTAATGTACAAAGTAATGGTGGAGATTACAACATAAGAGTATACCTATAATATTTTTAATTTATGTACATTCTATAATATGCCCCCTCAAGCTGAGGGTAGAGAATCAATCCAAAGCTTGAAACGAAAAGCAATAAACGAAACAGTAGGAAGTGGCCTAGTAATGACATCAGCAAGTTGATAATGAGAGGAAATAAAAATAATCAACCTCAACATGTTTTGTGCGAGCATAAAAAACATGATTTGCAAATAAATAAGTGGCACCAAGGTTATCACATCAAATGATAGGAGTAGAAACAGACAGAATCTGAAGACCTATTAATAAATACTAAAGCCAGATAGCCTCAACAGTGCCATCGGCTAACCTTTTTACTCAGTTTTAGTAGAGGAGTGAGCAACTGTACGTTGCTTACCTGATTTCCATGAAATTGGCGTCTAACTAAAGAATGCAAGATAACCACTCATAGATTTTCTATCATCATTACTACCTGCCTAATTTGCATATGTAAATCCATGTAATGCAAATGAAGAACTACAAGTAATATATAGGCCACATGTTAGCATACCCTTAAGATAATGTAAAATGCATTTAACGGCAACCCAATAAGAATTTGTAAGAGCATGCATAAACTTACAAACTCTATTAACAACAAAGGAAATAAATGGTCTCGTAAATGTGAGATATTAAAGAGCACCTATAATTTGATGAAAGCGTGTAGCATTAGAAAACAAAGGATTAGGCAATATGATAGTTTTACATGTAGAGATAGGAGTATCAACAAGTTTGCAAGATGTTATACCAGCCCAAGTGAGGATGTTAAATGTATATTTATGTTGTCATTGTATAAGACCCATACCAGTAGACTGAACCTCAGTACCAAAAAATAATGAACAGTACCCAAGTCACGAAGCTTAAATTTTGAGCTTAGTAACTAGATAAGGCGTTGAAGCAGAAGAGAGTTGCTACTCGTAAGCAGAATATTATCAACATAGACCAAAAGATAACAAATATCAGTACCAATAAAGAAGATAAACAATGAGGTATCCACCTTAGAGGTGGGAAAACCAACTAATAGCAGAAAGTTATTCAGACGAGTGTACCAAGCCCACGGAGCCTGTTTTAAACCATATAGAGACTTATATAATCTACACTCATGAGAGGGAAGAGCCGAATCAACAAAACCTGAAGGTTGTTTCATGTAGACATCTTTGTTAAGTCATTGAGAAAAACATTATGAATATCAAGATGATGAATTTTCCAATCACATGACACCGCAATGAGAAAGACTAATCAGACGGTCGCCTGTTTGATAACAGGACTAAAGGTTTCAGAGTAATTAATACCTTTTTGCTAAGTGAAACCTTTAGCAACTAGACACGTCTTATACCTCTCAATGCTGCCATGAACTCTGCGTTTAATCCTGTACACCCACTGACTACCAACAACATTCATCGAAGGGTGAAACGACACCAAGGTCCAAGTTATGTTAGCGTGTAAGGCCTAAATTTTCTCGTGCACTATGTCACGCCTCATACCTATTAGAATCATTAAAAACAAGTGGCTCATGAGTATGAGGAGAAACTACCTGACTAAAAGAGGCAGTGGTAGTCGTTGTGGATAGTGTTGTCTTGGGTTGTCTAAAATAGAGGACCATGTGATGTTGACAAGCGACTGGTGTAAAGAATAAGAGCATGTACTTGAAGTTGCTTGAGAGGATACGGGGAGAGGTCTACACAAAGCTGCAGTCTGGCTGGAGAATCGATGGAGGGACTGGTCTACACAACAAACACTGGTGAATTTGCTGCAGAATTGGGTTGTTTTGCAGTGGCAAACCTGAAAGATGAACATTTGTCGATGGAGAATATGTTCCTGCATAATGATCATAGAAAAACAAGTAAATGGTAACAATATGGTAGGGTTGGACGATGATGAGGTGGTTGCAGAATCTGTGGGCAAATGGGGGGTCTGTTGGGGTACGGCAAAGGGCAGAATAGGGGTGTTGTTTGGGCAATTTTGTGAAGTGGTAGGCTGAAAGAGTTAGGGAGGATTCAAGGGTGGGAGGCATGTAGGTTGTGTTGAGGTTATTGGTGAATGTTTTATATGTTTAGAATTCACAAAATGAAAAACATTTTCATGAAAACAAATATGGCAGGAGACATAAATACGATGAGATGCTAAATCAAGACAACGACAACTAATATAGGATGAGCTATATCATAAAAACACACATAGAGAAGAACAAAAATCCAATTTGTGAGCATGGTATGGACACAAAAAAGAAAAACAAAGACACCCAAAAATACACACAAAATTATAATCAGGAGTACGATGAAACAGACACTCAAACGAAGATGTATTTTGGAAAACAACAGTAGACATGCGATTAATAAGATATACCGATGATTCAAAAGCATAGTTTTCAAATCATAATGGTGCATTGTATTGACCTAAAAGAATGAGGCCAGTTTCGACAATATACCGATGACGACGCTCAACGATGCTTTTTTGTTCATGAGTATGAGGACAGATTAACCGATGATGAATACCAATGGTCTAAGAGAAATTATTTGACTTATGATATTCACCACCCCAATCAGTTTGAACAGATTTAATTTTAAATGAAAATTGACGATCAACAAGTATTTGAAAACAATGAAAGATGGAAAACACATAAGATTTAGAAACAAGCGGATAATACCATATATGTTTGGTATATGCATCGATACATATAACAAATTAATGGAAGCCATCAGAAGAAAACATAGGGGCAGGACCTCAAACATCACTAAATATTAAATCAAATGGGACAGTAGTTTTATGACTCGTAGGTCACAACGACAAACGCGACGACTTGCCTAATTAACAAGTTTGACACAAAGCAAGAGAACGTCTAGAAGTACATCCGATTTTATTGCCAAAAACTAAAAAAATTAACATACAAGGGGTTGGATAACCCAAACGACGATGTCACAAGTCGGCAGTTGCGAAGATGCAAGGAAACCAAAAAGCTTGAGGAATTGACATGGAAAAAGACTAAGAGAGGACATAAAGACCATCATTACTCTGACCGGAAAAGAGAACTTTCTTGGTGATGAGATCCTTGACATTAAACATAGAAGCATGAAATTCAAAATAAACATGATTATCACGACAGAATTTCTGAACAGATAACAACGGTTTGGTAATATAAAGCACATGAAGAACATTAGATAATGTAAAAATGTGCTTTGGGAAACGTAATATAGTATGTCCAATTTGTGATATATCAAGACTCTTACCGTCACCAACATGCAAATGATCACTACCAAGATAGGTTACAAAATCGATCAGAGTTGCAAGATCATGTGTGACGTATTGATTTGCGCCGGTATCGGGGAACTAAGTTGCAGCAGAAACATTCCCAACAGCAAGTGAGCAGAGGGTTGCTGGGTACTGCTGCGAAACTGGGAACAATAGAGAGTTGTGTGACCAAAATTGAAGCATAATTGGCAGCGGACATGCTGCTATCCAGACCACTGGCCAACCCCTGTGTTATGCTTGTTCTGCTTCCAATTGTTTGGCCTCCAGTCGGCGGTAGATTGGCTCCTGTTCTGGTGATTGTAGCAATTGTTGTTGGGACACCAGTTGCCATAAGAACACCCCTTGTTACGGCTGAAATTTAAGTTGTGATGAGACATAACAAGATGAGCAGAGGGGTGTTGTGTTTGCAGCAATGGTGGTTGCGACAGCAAAGATGAAGACAACACAGAGGGGGTGACATCATGGAATGAAGGGAGTTCTTATACAGAAATTCATGGGTAAGAAGGTGGTTGTGAAGATCATCATACGACAGCAGTTCTGTCTTGGTTATAAAACTTGTTACCAAGTGTTTGAACTCACGACGAAGGCCATGAAACATATATAGATTGAAGTCTTCAAGGGACATGGGGTAACCAGCAGCAGCTAATTCGTCATATAACGATTTGGCTTGCTGCATGTATATACTAACCAATGAGTCACCTTGCCGAAGATTTTGAAAGGAACCATAGAGTTGTATGATGCAAGAATTAAACGGAGACGCAAGAGCTTTCTCAAGAGTGTGACAAACACATTGTGAGGTATGACAATCTACCACGAGATGCAACATATTTACGGAGAAAGAGGAGAGTAATACACTCAAAATAAGTTGATCATGTTGCTTCTAACGAAGAAAAAAGGGTTGATTATAGAGGAAGAACCAGCAGAACTGTCAGAAACATGAGATGAAGGACACGACACTGAGCCATCAACAAAGTGAAAAACACCTTGACTAAGGAGATAGGGCTTTATTTGCATTCATCAATAGAGATAATTTATGTTTATAAGTTTCAATGAAACAAGTTGGTGGGTGTTTGATAGAGCAACGACAGCTGCAGTTTGTGTTCTCATAATATGCAGAGGAACGACATAAACTTGCAAGAAGTCGTCATTGACGTATTCTGCAAGTGAAGGCTATTGTTGTGGAGTAAGGACACCACCGACAACAGCTTGTAGATGGCTGGCCGGCTGGGCTGCATTATCGGTGGTGAGGGAGAAATCGGCGTCAGCAGCAGTAGAGTCCATTTAGAAGAGAAAAGGAGATGGTCGGTTGCAAGGGGGAGAGGGAGAGGGAGAGAAGAATTCTAGCGGTAGAAGGTTCTAATACCAAGTTGAGAATAATTAGGAGGTTTAACTTATTGGTTAGACAACTTTTATATATGTATGTGTGTGTGTATAGGACAATGTATAATAGTAATGATGGCGATTACAACATAAAAGTATATCTATAATATTTTTTATAAAGGTATGTTCTATAATTAAGACCATATGTTTAATCTTTAATAAAATCAGATTTTGTAAGATAATAAATAAATAAACAAAATGAGATCTTGTTTGTCTCCGTGGATCAGTATCCTTTTAGGGATTTAAACGAATCTTATCGTCTTGCCATACGCGACGTCAAACTTGAAGAAATGTGGATTCCTCATAATAAATAGTAAACATACATTCAATTAATCTGGACATTCTTAAGAGCTACATGGATCATGTGGAGGGTGAGCCTCCTGTGTCCCGAACATTAAAGCAATGGCATATAATTATGTCGAAGATTGATTGGATTAATTCTCGGATTTTCTCATAATCTAAGATTAAACGAGGTACGTAAGGCTTAAACTCGATTTAGTTCAGATATTATATGATTCTGTTTTGACTGCTAGAGCTGAACCAGGTACAAACAAGTCTCGATCCCTTACCAAAACTAGCGTTGTCTTTCCATTGGAATCTCCATAATCTGCACCCAGTTCATGGGATCCAATGAACTTATTATCTAATCATTATAATCAAGTCGACTTGTCTCCTCAGATTATATGAACCATCGAAATTGTGGTATCTTTTGACTTACGGATACCCTTTTGTTATCTGATTATTTGTTCGTATTAATTTTGGGAGGGAAGAGGGGCTGGGATTTTTGCAGAAAGGAACTTTAAGTCTAGACAGTGAAGATGCTTCACACGCTATAAAAGCTAGGGAAAAAAAGATGGTCCAACAACAGTAGACAAGTGTGCGCTTGCTTTGATTTTTAAACAATTGGGTAGCTAGGAAAGTCAGATTTTCTTGTATCTTAGGAAATTAACAAATCCAAAATTCATGATTGTTGTTGGAGCTTTTGGACAATATATACAGAGTTGAGAGTTGAAATATCTGGTAGCAAAAAGAGAGTGAAAAAAGAACATTGGAAAATACTTTCTTTTCCTTTACACGTGAGTTGCCCTCTTCCCTTTTCCCTCTTTTTTTTTTTTTTTTTTTTTTTCATGCTGATCTATTAAAGTTGGATACATGTGACTTTATTGTAGCAAGCAATATGAGACTTTGCAAGTGCCTGGTTATGAAAGTGGAGCTTTTGTGCCTTGCATCCTTCAATCTTTTTCAGGTAAATTACTAAAACTTCCCTGAAGTTTGGTCTGATCTACATTCGTTTTCAGCCATTAGGGAGGAATTAGTAACTAAATATTGAGGAGGCTAAACATTAGGGAGGAATTAGTAACTAAATAGGAAATTTATGTGTAGGTATTTCAGCCATTTTATTCTAAGTGAATGACTCATAAAATTAGTGACCTGATGGTTAGGGATGAAAATGATTGATTTAGAAAAGATAGGGAAGTTAAGGTTTAACCCATTAATTAATATTTGGAGCTGCATTTAAACCACAAGTTTATAAATTTTTAAAATTTTATTTTTGTTTTAAATAATTTTTTTAGTGTTTAGAACGTTTTAATGGGTCGATATCAAAAAAAAAATATTTAAGAAAAAACACTCTTTACTGTCAGTGAACTAAACACCCTCAAGCCTGACGGAGGTTTTGGCAATCTACCCATTTATTTCCAACAAAACATGGCATGTGAGTTTGAACGAGGAAGAAACAGGGAAGATTAAAGAAAAAACCAAAGCTGACGGCAAATCCTTTTCTAGTTTTTGAAGTCCACGGTTTGGGATTTTAAAGAATGATGAACACATAGTAGAATTCAGAAAATAGAGCTAGTGCATGCCAAAAGTATCATTGAAGTTTTTGCATCAATCCAATCCAAGTTTTTTTTTCATTTTCTTTCCACTAGCTTTTGCCTCCTTTTTCCCCTATGACACGAATGGATTGGATAGATTGTGGCAGACATCAAGAAGCCCACACGAAGTGGCATTCAAGATTTTCATAAGAAAAAAGGGAGGAAGAAGATGAGATTCCTAGCAAAGTCAACATAGAAGAATTCCTTAGTGGATTCTCCCACTGGAATTGCATTTCTTTTACGATTTTGGATTGCATTTAGAATCAAACGTTCAATTATATACTTTTGAATAAAAATTGAGAAGAATATATTAGATTAGCATTTGTAACTTCATAGGTAAGAGACGCGCAATTCTGTAGATTCTTGCAATCCACCGATGAAAGTTTATTTCTATCACAAACTTCGACCACAAAGTGATTAATGCTGACGCACCATTGTATTTTATATATACATGCGCGTGCGCGTAAATATGATAGCGGTTGTTTTTTAAAATATTTTTTTGTTAAGAAATACATTACAATAATATTTTTTTTAATTTTTAAAAATTCAATTTTAACATCAATATATCAGAATAATCTAGAAATATATATATAAAAATAAATTTTAGTAAACCTCCCAGCTTGAACTGGAATCACGAGAGCTAAGATTATGTTTGAGAACGTGGTGCAAACAACATTCCCTCAAATTTTGATTTATTTTTGTTTAAATTGAATTTTTTTATATTTTTATATCATTTTGATATAATAATATCAAAATTTATTTTTTAAAAATAAAATATTTTATTTTAATATATTTTTAAATAAAAAATATTTAAAACACCGTTACTACAATCCCAATACACCCCAAGTCACCAGGGTTGCATACTATTTAATTTCTTATGCATTGCGATAGCAAGTTCAAAAGAAAAGAAGATGATGATTAAATCTGCGCAGCCCAGCCCAGTCCAAGAATACTGTCTAGTCTACACTCTTGAAAATGTGATTAAATCTGCCAATCCAATTATTCATTTAAACTCTTGTTAATTTTGCAGGCGAAACTTGAGGTAGAATGAACTTAGCCTGCAGTAGAACAGCCCAATCCAGAATTCTGTCTTGACCCAAGAAACCATGAACCACCAGATAACAGTATAAGAGGCATTGAAAAAAAAGCTCGAGATCACTAGTTACAATGGACTGACGATATTGTATAGGTGTTGGGAAAAAAGAAGAAGTGAAACATCATGAAAGCAGAGAAAAAGGTTCACTTTGACACCGAAAAGTCATTAGAAATCTTAAAAAATTAAAATATTTAGGGCTCCAATACTATTATAGAATACAAGAATGAATAAAAACAATATCTCATATAAAAAAAATTGTGAAGGTCTCATATTTATAGCTATCAAACCTATGCTTAAAAGATAAATAAATACAAATCTTAAATTTCATAAATCACCTACAATTAATATAAGATTACAATAGCGAATATGAAAACTAAATATAATCTAATATTATTTAAGAAACAAAGGATAGTCAAATTGAATCAAATGGATAAGGGGAAGGGAGGTGAAAAAAAAAATACAAAATTCCACAAAAAATTAGGATACAAAATTTTTTGTTTGATATTTATTACGTTTTATATATAAGGAACAAAGGATAGTCAAATTGAATCAAATGGATAAGGGGAAGGGAGGTGAAAAAAAAATCCCGAACAAGATATATTATAAAAATTGATTTTTAACTCTGCTGAGTTATTAATGAAAAACAATATAATTCAAACTTTTTTTTATTATTAACTTAAAACAAAAATAATAAGAACCAACAAACATCACCAAATGATCCATTACAAGTGTTAATTGAGTAATTACAAGGTCAAAAAAAAAAAAGACACTTAATGGGCATATTCAGGATATTTGGGCCAAGTCAAGGTTCAAGACTTCAACAAGAAATGATCAGGCTTTAACTAATGTGATCCATGCAAAAAAAAAAATAGATACTTTATTAGGCTAGAACATGCGGCAAAGCTTGGAAGCGAAGGGGTAGGCAAAAATCATTATTTCCATATATTTCCTACAAGGTAAGGATTTCTTATTGGAAATGGAAATTAAAGGCACTAAACACAATTCTTCCTTATGAGTTATTAATTCCCTACAAATTCAGTAAATTTAACAACATTAGAGTTGACAACTTTAGTAATATTTGAATTCCTATTTTTGCAAGGAAACAAAGTTGGTAGCTTGGATTGTTTTGCTAGGAATCTTTAATTTTAAAGGATACTAAGTTGGCAACATTATTTTCTTTCTAAAGTCAGCAACTTGTGCAATTATATTACAAGGGTTCGACAACTATTTTTGTTGCAACCCAATTATATGGAAGCCATGCAATTAAGTTAGAATTAGGTTTTTGTTATTTATTTTCTAAACTTTGAAGTATTTTTAATTGGGTTTTTTAATATGAGCCTATTAGTCCATTAAGGTATATTTTATTTTGTGAACTATAAACACCATTTTGAAAGGGAAAATAAGTCAAACTTGGTCATTCAGATTTAATATTGTGTGTATATTAGATTTTGCTCATACTCTTGTTTTTTCATTGAACTCTCTAGGATTTATCAAAGATTAATTGTTTTTGTGGTGTTCATCATTATACTTCAAGTTTCCTATTCTTTATAATTAAATGGTTGGGGTTTTTCACCCAATAACTTTGATTTCTTGGTTTAGGTAATCATTGGGTTGGGTTTTTATCAATTTTATTTTAGTTTTTTTTTCTATTTTATTTTTGGATTCTAGGTTTCTTACCCTTCGGTTTCATATCAATTGATATTAGAGCATGATTTTAAAATGAATTTTTATCTATCTGTATTTTAATTTTAATGTTATTTGTTTTGATTTTCATCCTTAAATTTGCAGCAACTATATATATAAAAAAGATAGATGAAATTTTATGTTATGATATATCTATTGTCGAACAAAATAAAAAAAGAAAGTAAAGAAAGTAGAAATCACATCAATTTAATTTTTGTTATAAATATAGAGTTTACACAATTTGAATTTAGATTTTTGAAAAATTGCAATTTGCTTTAGTTGGTCTTTGGTCAATGGGTGTTGTTTGCTTGAAAATAGATTTTGGGTTGTTGAAATGATAAAATTTTGATTCAGAATGTGAAAGAACATTACAAATCAGATTCTCCTGATTTGGTTTGTTATAATAATAGGTGATTTCAAATTATTTGTTGAGTTCACAGTAGTTTCAGGTTTAAAGATGAGTTTTATTTTTATAGTCATTTTTGTTTTCGTATTTGTTTTTGTTATTGGTTTCTTGATTGTCATGTATCTTGAAGTTTTTGGTTAGTTATTATGAACTAGATTTTTTTTATTGTTTTGATTAGTTTCCTAAAGAACTAAATATGAGAGCACAAGAGCTTAAAGGTGAAAAAGGGAGACTATTATCATGAAAAGCTAAAATCTGAGTGAAACACGAGTGGAGTGATATATTATTAAGTGTAAACCCATGAGGGAGTGTGTTAGGATTTTTTTTATATACTAACATAAATTTTAGATTTGAGGATGTCTTTCAAAGGTGGTGGGTCATCACCTAAAAAAGGAAAGTACGCTTTCTTTTCGTTATAGGTTATTCAAAAGTAGTTTGAGCTTATGAATATGGTGTTTAGTGATATAAAGGGTTGATTGGACATAAATGATGTTATGATTATAAGTTTTCAAAAAGTGTCGTCCATAGGGGTTTCTAATGTCAAAAAACTAAAAAGACGTGATACTGGATAAGTTGGTTGACAAGAATGAAAATGAAGAATCTAAAAAATCTAGCCATGTATCATTTAGCTAAAGAAACAAATTTTAACAACGAAGAAATCATAATGATGAAAGGTTTTGACAAGCTAAGAATTTCAGCCATTGAGGAGTAGGAATAGATATAGTTTCATGATGGCTTTGATAAAATCTAGGGAGCATTAAGATAAAAAGCTCAGCCTTTCAGGAAGGAATGACTCTGATGCATTTTCAAAATAGGAGAATAAGATGAATTTCATCTTCGATTGTCATAACTACTTAGAAGAGAAGGAGGTAAAACTTGTGGTTGAATTTACTAATTATGTTATTATTTGGTGGGATCAACTTGTTTTGAGTAAGAGGAGAAATCATGATAGACTTATTAATATATAGGATGAGATGAAAGAAATCATAAAGAGGAGATTTGTCCCAATTCACTATTATTAAGAATTATATCAAAAGTTACAAAATCTAACTCAAAGTTTTAAGAGTGTAAAACACCATTATAACAAGATGAAAGTAGTTATAATTTAGGTGAATGTAGTGGAGGATAGAGAAACTATTATAGCTAGGTTTTTAAATGCTTTGAATTGTGAGATAGCAAATGTGGTGGAATTGCAGCACTATGTGGAGTTAGAAGACATGGTGCACATGGGTACAAAGGTGAAAAGGCAACTTAAGAGGAAATGTAGTCCACAACAAATCTAAAATTTAGGTTTTTTTTTCTTGAAAGCTAAATTATAAGAGAAAGGAGGTTGTCTAAACCAAGCCGATTACGGAATCTAAAACTAAACTATCTAAAGGCAAGAAAGAAGTCTACAATGATATTAGAGGTAAATCTGATACTCAAGTACCTTGTAATCATGATATTAAATATTTTTTATGTTTGGAAATATGTCACATAGCTTCTTAATGTCTAACAAAAAAGCTATGATCTTACATGATCATGGGGAGGTTGAAACCAAAAATAAAAGCAATGATGAGGAGATGTTGTCACTTGATGATGTTAGTGATAATGTGGAGTGTACAGATGAATTGTTTGTGATTAGATGAGCATTGAATATTTAAGTCAATGAGAATGATTTGAAGTAATAAAAGGAGAATACTCTTTATATGAGACTTCATATCAATAATGAGGTATGTAGTATAATTGTAAATGGTGGAAGTTGTGCTAATGTTGTTAGTACCACACTTGTTAAGAAATTGAATTTCAATACTACAAAACATTATAAACCGTATAGCTTTAGTGGTTGGATGAATATGCAGAATCAAAGGTTAATAAGCAGGTTTTGGCTTTGTTTTTTATTGGGAGACATAATGATGAAGTTTTATGTGATGCCAGTCTTATGCATACAAGTCATTTGTTATTGGGGGGTCATGACAATTTGATAGGAATGTTATATATGATGAGTTTAAAAATAGGTATTCTTTTATAAAAAGGGGAAAATTCATCACTCTTTTACTATTGTCACCAAATCAGGTTTACGAGAACCAATTAAAATTAAAAAGTGAGAAAAAGGTCAATAGGAGTGAAGATTTAGAAAATACCATGAGCCATGAGAGAAAAGCAAATGTCATAAGCTTCGAGGAGAAAAGAAAGTAGGATTTGACTGAAAGAGAAAACAATAAAGAACTAGTAAAGTGGAAAGACAAATAGAGTTGAGAAAAAAAAATAAAAAAGACAAAGGATAGTGTTAAAGGAATAATAAAGAAGTATGAGATCTTTTATACAAGAAAAGGGTGTTATTGAAAATGTTTTTTATACTAGCAATAGTATGCAAAATAGTGTTGTTGTTTTTTTTTTTTTTTTACAGGATTATAAGGATGTAATGTCCATTATGGTATTCCTAGTGGTGATTGGGTTTTGGTGCTTATGATAAAGGGAAGATTTCTAGTTCATAGGAGATCTAAGTTGCAGTTTAAAGGAGATGGTCCATTCCAAGTTATTGAATGAATCAACAATAATGCATATAAAATGGATCTTATAGTTGAGTATGATATTAATGTTACTTTTAATATTTACGATCTTTCTCTATTTGATGTAAGTGATGATTTAAGATTGAATCCTTTTGAGAAGAGAAGGAATGATGAGAACCAATAAGTATCATCAAATAATCCATTAGAAGTATCAAATGGGCTAATTACACTCAATGGGCTAATTTAGAATATTTTGGTCAAGTTAAGGCTCAAGACTACAACAAGGGATAATCAGGCTTTAAATAATGTGATTCATACAAAGGAATTACATCTTTTATTGGGCCTGAACATGCAGCAAAGCTTGGCAATAAAGGTGGAGAGGCAACAATGATTGTTTCCTTATGTTTTTTGGATTTCCTATAAGGCAAGGATTCCTTATTGGAAAGGAAAATTAAAGCCAGCAAACATAATTTTTCCTTATGAGTTGTGGATTCTATACAAAGTCGACAACTTTAATAGCATTGAAGTGAGCAACTTTGGCAGCATTGGAATTCTTATTTTTTAAAGGAAACAAATTCAAGAGTTTTGTTTTATAAGGAATCCTTGATTTTAAAGGATACCAAGTTGGCAACATTATTTTCTTTCCAAATTCAACAACAAATGCAATTATTTTATAAGGGTTCGGTAATTATGTTCTTTGCAAATGAATATGTGGCGGCCATACAATTAAGTTAGAACTAGTTTTTTGTTATTTATTTTATATACTTTGGAGAATTTTTAATTGGGTTTTAATGTTAGTCCATTAGTGTTTATTTTATTTTGTGAACTATAAATACCATTTTGAAAGGGAAAACAAGTCAGACGTGGTTCTTCAGAAATTATATTATGTGTGAGAGAGATTTTGCTCATACTCTTAGTTCTTCATTGAACTCTCTATGACTTATCAAAGATTAATTGTCTTTGAGGTGTTCATCCTTATACTTCTAGTTCTTGATTCTTTATAATCAAATGGTTAGGGTTTTTCTTCCAATAACTTTGGTTTTTTAGTTCAAGTAATCATTGGGTCCAGTTTTTATAAATTTGATTTTAGCTTTCTTGGATTGTTTATATCTTGTTTGTGGGTTTCAGGATCTTTACCCTCCGAGTTTGCATCAAGAAATAAATTAAAAATAAAATAAGTTACTTGAATCGATTTACAAAAATCATAGTAAATAGTCCAAAATATGTGAAAAGAGTTTTATTTTAATAGAGATCTTAAACCTCTTATTGCTTATTATTGGGATATATAATTAGTTTTTTTTAGTAAATTATAAACGAGTTTCTATAATTTTGTACAAAAAATTAAATAGGCCATTTAGTTTTAAAAATAATTAATTAGCCTTTATTTTAAAAAAATTATATGTAACGCAATCATTTTTCTTTAAGAAATAGAAAGGAAAAAGAAACATATGTTATAGAAAGACTAATGAGAAAATACTATATTTTTTTGGAAAAAAAAATTAAACATGGTCAAGAGTGGTCAAAAAATTAATTATTTATTTTTAATACTAAAGGGACTTTTCAATTTATTTTGCAAAGCTAAAAGGTTTAATTTATAATTTACTATATTTTTTTCTAGACAGGTGGCTCGTGCTTTGTCGCTGGCCATATTGATTTTTTTGTAACGTAAAAAAAGATATTTGAGTGTTGCTAGTGTGTTCTAATTAAGGTAAAAAAAAAAAAAAAACCTTGTTAATTCATTTATACAATATAAAAGGCAACAGCAATTAATTGATAGAATATTAATAGCAAAAGTGATAACGATAACCAAAAGAAAAAAGAACGATTGTCAAATAAAAAAAATAACAAAACTTAATTCCGAGATAACCTAACAAGGAAGGATAAAATTGATTAAAAAAAATGAAAAATGACAAAAAAAAGCCTCAAGTCAACCTGAGTTAGCATGTCAAATTCACAAACCAGGTAGTGAAGCTAGGCCAACTGTAATATCCCACATCAGCGGGTGAGGAGTTGGTAGCTGGCCTTATTAATAGTGCTGGGTGCTAGCTTGTCAAACGCGTTTTGAGCCATGCGTGGTCACTAAGAAAAAATCCGTAAGGGCTGTAAGGCCCAAAGTGAACAATATATGGTAAGTTGGGCCAAGCTGTTACATTTGGTATCGGAGCCGACCTCACTAGCTTCCGGTTGTGCCGATGGGGTCGTCGAGCTCCTTAAAGGGGGTGGATTGTAATATCCCACATCAACGGGTGAGGAGTTGGTAGCTGGCCTTATTAGTAGTGCTGGTTATTAACTTGTCAAACGCGTTTTGGGCCATGCGTGGTCACCAAGAACAAATCTGTGATGGCGGTAAGGCCCAAAGCGAACAATATCTGGCAGGTTGGGCCGAGCTGTTACACCAACCTTATAGAAAAAAATTTAAAAAATAATAATGATAGCCAATCCTCAACAATCTAAATGTAGAAAGATGAAATGAAAAAAAAACATTAACAAAAAGAAACCTAAAAAAATTAAACACCTGTAAACTCTAGTAAGACCATCAAATCTCGCAAGTCGCATCATGTGAATGAGACACTAGCTAAATGCTTTTTTTAAGGGTAATTCGGTCATTGAAATGTGCTTTTAAAATAAATAAAAAACAAGGAAACATAGGTGAACCCCCAAAACTTAAGTTTATCTTCCAAACTCACAACCTATGAAATCATAGACACAAGCATGTTAAAGAAGCTTAATTCCAACAAATTTAATGTTGAAAGATGAAATTTAAAAAAAAAATATTAATCTAAAAAATGAACCAAAGTAAAAAAAAAGATAAAAAAATGAATAAGGATTAGATTTAACAAGAAACAAATTGAATGAGAATGAAATCATTAAAAAAAATCAATTTAAAAATTATCTCAAGTTAAGAAAAAATAACAATTAAAAGAATGAGGACCAAATCTAACAAAAAAAATTAAAAGAGGATGAAATTGAGAAAAAAATCTAAATTTATAAATTATTTCAAAGAAAACAAAAATCAATGAAAAAGACAGGGACCTAATCTGAAAGGAAAAAAAACTTGAAAAGCTGTTTTGAAATTTTAGAAGGTCTACACAGAATTCAAGAAGAAGAAAGGAAAGAAGAAAATAAAGAAGAAACGATCGTCGATGCTAAACATAAGGTGCTTCAGCCGCACGTGCCACCTCAAGATGGATGGGTGGTGCGAATCTCGTAATTACATGGTCACGCAACCCACAATAAGATTGACAACGAGTCCTCGAAAGCCAAAACAAGTTTGATAGGAGTGTGACATAATGAGAACCTGTCCCAAAAAACCAACACTATTAAATTATGAACTCTCACCCCACGAACACCAATTCATGAATAAGAAGTATAAGGAAGACATCACGAAACCAGTTAATCTTCAATAAGTCAATTTAGTTCGTTAGAGAACTAAAGAATGCGAGAATATCTCTTATGCAAGCTAAATAAATTTGGTAGCAATAATATCATCAAGTCTAAATATTTTATCCTTACAAAAAGTATTTATACTGTTGAAAATAAAAACCCTAATGGAACTATCCTCGTGGGCTAAATTGACCCACTTTCAATCTGACCCAAAATCTATACTAGTAAATTTAAAAGTATGGACCCAAACAAGCCTTGGGTCATAGCTAAAAATGAATTAATAATTAAGCCCAAATAAGCTTTGGGTCTTAGTTAATTAATCAAACCCAAAAGTATAAATTAAGACTGAAAAATCAAGTGTTAAAATTCTCTCTAAGATGCTAAAACTTAAAGAAAGACAAGAAATAAAAGACAACTGAAACTAAAGTATTAATAAAGCCTCTAGTCGCCACACATCCTATGAAAAAAAGGACTCCAATTCATCAATGAATCCAAGCCACATTAGGAACCTTTGTAGCCCAAGACCATACACAAGTTTAGGGCCTAAATAAGCTTAATTTACTCTCCATTTGTTGTCCAAAATTAATCCATTCTAGGTCTAGATTGATTGGTAGAAACTACCCAAGAAAAAACATTTTGACGACGAATCTGCCAAAACAGTAACAACTAGTTTAACTAATTTCAATAATACGTTTCCGAATTCCAATTGACATGAAATTTTATCATATTATAGTTCCATGTGTCTAGTATCTCTCTATAAAATTTCAGTTCAATCTAATATACTTTTTAATAGATATGCACGATCTCACAATACTGATTAGTAAGCATTTTAAGACAAAATTCGGACCTAACTTGGTTCGTATCAAGAGGCCGCCGAGACAGTGCGAACACCACCTTGAAAGCCACCATTCAAAGACCAAACACAACCATACACGCTGACTGAACATTGTGGAAGCTTCCCACGCACCTTTTTTTTTACTAATATTATATAGTTATTAAAAAATTTAATTGTTCTTAGTGGAATTGATTATAATAATAAAAAAAACTATTATGAAAATAAAACAATGCCCCTCACAAAAGTAAAATTATTTTGGCTTTCAAAGTTTAAAATGTCATTTGTCTAATAAAAAAACAAAAAAAATCCTGTAAAAGACATTTATGTTTTTGGCTTTTAAGGAATAATAATATCTTTACACTATGCTAAAACTATGCGTAGAAACTAATTTGCTCCCAATTATTTCAGTAATGTCTAATGAATCTTCGGTAATGTCTTTTGAAAAAGATGATTTTACACTCAATTGCTTTCAAAAGGGAAAGACATCATTGTTTTAATACACAGTACAATAAATCTTATACCACATTGTCTCATTGATGCTTTTTATTTTTTGTTTTAATTCTTTTGAGAATGTATAGTGAGCGGGGTTTTGACTTCGGACTGGCTCGCATCATTCATTTTAGTTTGTAGGCCTGGCCTGCTAATGTATCGGGCTTTGCTCGAACTTTTAATTTCAGCCATCGGGCCATGCTCTATTTATGATTTGATTGGAGTAGGTGATTTTGCAAAAAACAAAAAAAAAAACAAATAGCCCAAAGCAGTAACGAAGCAGAAATTTTCTTATTAGTGCTCATTAGAATAGTAATTAGCCCAATTTTGAATAAGTCATTAGTTAGTTTCCACAAACCTTATTATTTCCA
>Ga0325411_1003484_pt1 | contig 17749 bp, 21 predicted proteins | sample PopdelMetagenome_13_FD_206181 | JGI IMG/M metagenome (GOLD analysis project Ga0325411, IMG submission 206181) | Populus deltoides microbial communities from Bellville, Georgia, United States - Xylem-PdIQD-R4 | ecosystem: Host-associated > Plants > Phyllosphere > Stem > Wood/Secondary xylem...
CCTATAAATACACCTGATCTATGCAGATGTTGTTCACTGCTCTATTTCCCTAACCGATAAAAAACTAGCCATCTATTGAGCATCCTTGCCGAAGCAACATGTCTACTCCTGAAGCTCATCATAATGAGATTATTCGCCGGACAGCCAATTATCATCCAAGCATTTGGGGTGATCAATTCATTTTCCATCTCCCCAAAGACAAGGTCATTGCATGCAAAAAGCACAATACTCTGTGTGTGTGTGTGTGTGTGATTCTTTGTTATTTTCTTCTCCCTTTGAGAAATTTAATGATGCGTTTAATTAATATGGTAACTAAAGCAGGTGCATGAAACCATTGAATTGCAAGAAATTGAAAAGCTGAGGGAACAATTTAAGAGGGAACTCGTGGCTGCAGCTAGTAATTCATCACAACAGCTGGATCTTATAGATGCAATCCAGCGCCTAGGTGTGGCTTACCACTTTGAAACAGAGATAGAAGAAGCACTACAGCATATCTACAATAACCGTATTGATATGGAAGATGATGACCTTTACAACACTGCTCTTGGTTTTCGACTGCTAAGACAACATGGCTACAACGTTTCATGTGGTAATTATAAGTATATGTATGGCCATTTGTTCTAAGAAATGTGCATGACATAATCTTCACACAAATTTTCAAGTCCATTTCTTTGGTAATTTAATTCAGATATATTCAACAAGTTCAAAGATGACAAAGGTTATTTCAAGCAATCCAATGATGTTCGAGGCATCCTAGGTCTCTATGAAGCAGCACATCTAGCGGTGCATGGAGAAGATATTCTTGATGATGCACTTGCTTTCGCAACCATCCACCTCAAGTCCATGGAAACTAGTCCACGCTGTCCACTAACAGCAAAAGTTTCTCATGCCCTAAAGCAGCCCATCCGAAGGGGCGTTCCAAGACTGGAGAGCAGGCGCTACATTTCTATCTATCAGGACGAGCCGTCATGTAACAAAACTTTGCTAAGGCTTGCAAAGTTGAATTTCAATCTCGTGCAAGAATTACATAAAGAAGAGCTTGCAGAAATTACAAGGTGATACTTGTATCCAAATTTAGAATGAAAGCACGTTGACATGTTTAAATGAATATTGACGCAGAGAGCAAGTTATTATAATGCGTGCATCAGCGCCTTTTTCGTTTTTTGAGGATTACTTGTGAAGCTATTTACTTCTTCAGATAGTGCTCAATATTTTATTTGTTTCAGGTGGTGGAAGGGTTTGGACTTTGCTAGAAGGCTTCCTTTTGCAAGGGACAGGGTGGTCGAGTGCTTCTTTAATTTTGGATAGTAGGTGTATATTTTGAGCCTCAGTACTCCCTCGCCAGGAAAATACTTACCAAAGTAATAGCCATGGCATCGAGTATTGATGACATCTATGATGTTTATGGCACCCTTGAAGAGCTGGAACTTTTGACAGAAGCAATTGACAGGTTTGTTGCATGGAAATGGCTCTTTTATTTTATTTTTTAAATAAGTAGAGCTTGATTAAGAGACAAATAACGGTTACAATGCGATTACAAAAACCTGGACACTTAATTTTCAGGTGGGACACTAAAAGCATGGACCAGCTTCCAGATTACATGAAAATATGTTATGAGGCACTATTGACTGTTTATAGTGAAATTGAGGAAACAGTGGCGAAGGAGGGATGGTCCTACAGAGTCCACTATGGAAAAGAAGCAGTACGCACCACACTCTTGACTCTCTCCTTAAATCAAATACTAATATACTATGTTGTAGAAATTACTCTATTATGTTTAACTTAGTATTCATTTTTATATGTACGATGTATAACAGATGAAAGTTCTAGTCCATGCCTACTTTAACGAAGCCAAATGGTTCCATGAAAATCATATCCCGACGATGGAAGAATATATGCAGGTGGCTCTAGTAACGTCTGGTTATTCCATGCTCACAACCGTGTCTTTCATTGGCATGGGCGACGTGGTGACCAAGCAAGCATTTGACTGGGTGTTCAATCACCCTAAAATTATTAGAGCCTCAGAAACAATTGGCAGACTCATGGATGATGTAAAATCACATAAGGTATGAGCTTATTTTAATTTGTTAAAAAACATTTAAGTAAAGATTGTTTGAAATTCCTTGAAAGTAATAGCTGTTGGAGTTAGGATAACTTGATAGTTGAAATGGATGAACTGCATGGATTGTTGAGGAGGAAATAAACAACTAATTACATTGATGCCATAAATATGGTAGAAGTTTGATACATTTATTTTTACGTCAATTTATGGATTGCTTTACTAATTAATTATAGCTTCTAGGTTTTTTACTGGAAGTATGGATTAATTCCCAAAACTTTTCCCTTTATTTCCCACCAATACAAAAAATCCACCCTCTACATGTCATAAAGGTCTTATTATGTATACTTTTCAGATTTCCGCCTGCGAGTACAATTATGGAAACAAATGCCTGCATATTATAGCCCCATGGTAATGAGGAGCAAAGGAGACTTTCTAATAGAATAAGGAGACTTATTTTTCTTATTTTGTACCTTTTCTATTTTAGTTTGATATACATAGTTGGTGTGCTGTCACATGCAACTAAAAATAAAACCAAGACTGTTTAACAAAAAAAATAATAATGCGAGTATTTGTCGTTTTCACAAAGAGTATCTATTATAATATTGTGCTACCCAAACAAAGATGGGGTTTTGAGTATGAAAAAACAGTTTAAAGAAAAATAACTAAGAAATAAATCAAATTAAAATATGGAAATCAATCAAAAAATAATTCTTGGTCCAAGTCAACATTCATCATCGGGTCTTTTACGACTGATCATCAATGCATATAGATCAATTCGCACTTTGAATAGTTATCATTAGAACTATTTTCCTATCTTTCCTCAACTATAGTCAATTGAAAAACAAGAAATCTAATTAATCCTAACAACTAAACAACTTAAGACAAGCCTTAAAATTTAATCTAGTAGCAGCCTTAAAATTAGAGAGATTGATGAAGTTAAATAACACAACCACAAGCAGAATATAACAAGAAAAGTGATGTCTTTAGCTGAAATTCATGCACCAAGTCTAGAAGCTTCCAAAAATAAATCACATGATATTAGATTTGGATGCTCAAAGACGTTTCAGCACGTTGGCAGCACAAGTGCAATGTTTTTATAACCAATTTAGACCTTGATGTAGTGAGCAACTCTCAAAAATCAAAACATGAAAGTCATATATTTGTTCCTTAAGATTCCATAGCATTTTGGATCACCTCAAGCAAAGCTCGGTGAGAGAGATATGCCCCAATTACAAAACAGTATTGAAATTGTTCAGAATAGTCAAAATAACTTTGTTTCACCATTAACGCCTCCATTTACATCCGAAATTGAATTATAAAAATAATGAATACATTTAGGAATCAAATAAGTATAAAATAATAAACATTACAGGAGAAGAGTATGACATTTTGCATTCTCATCAAATTTCCCTAGACTTAACTTTTGCTCGTGCTCGGGCAAAACTCAAATTAACTTTCCATGAAAAACAAAATAAAGGTTGCAATGCCATCAACAAAAAAACAATCAAACTCTTCAAAAATCATAACATATCATTAATAAACATTCTTAAACAACTTATAATTATTAATAAGCATTTTCATTTTCACTCGAAGATAGAATAAGTTAAATACATAGACCCTAACAGAACTAAACACTCGATTCTCATGTGTTTGAAAGGTACGTGTTTCACTAAAATTTATTCCAATATAAATGATCTACCATATGCTTGTATATCTTCTTATTCTCAAAGGTATGTGGAACTTGAACATAAAGCTTATTGGGCTATCAAAGCTTTCAATTCAAACCTTGATGATGCTAGCTAGCAGCGTAAGTTACAAATAAATGAGCTTGAGGAAATAAGAAATAATGCATATGAGAATTCAAAAATTCATAAAGCAAGAATGACAATGTTTTTAAGGTAAATAGACATCATTTGAAAGCTTACTTTAATAATTTTCGTAGTGAAAATGCATCCATTGGTTTGAATGATCCTATATATAAAGGTTCATTATTTTCTTTTTCTAACATTGTTGTTGTGTTTCTTTTTGGTGTGACTCTTGTTTTGCTAGTCTTTCTCCAACCCTGGTCAAATGGTGGATAATGATACTCCGTGACTCTTATGTTGGTTCTTTCAGTTTCCCATGATAACTGATATCTGTGTATATATTTGTTCAATTCCTTGTTTACTCTCTTTTCTTTGCATCTCTTTTCCTCCCATCTAAAAAATGGAAAAAGTATTTTCCCGCTTTGCCTCCAAATGTGATTGCAAAAATTTACCGTGCTAGGTGTGAAAGATTAAGGTTGTTAATGAACCATGGAATTCCTAAAGATATTCGTTGGATGATTGAAGCAAAGGTTCGATTTTCAGGTGAGTCTTCCAATTCTTTTATTTCATATATGCCTAGGACAGGTAAAAGCACTTTTGTAAAGAAATGTTGTGCAAAACGACTGAAAGTCTATCACTGATGTGCCAGATGGACTTGTAATGCACAATGTCGTTCTTTAGGAATGGTATCTATAAACCATGAAGATAAAATACAATTCATTAAGGATGACCCGAGTAAAAAGTCTTTAGATAATCTTCTATTAACTCTTGAGACGCATCCTAGTGGAGATGTGCATTGTGCAATTCATGATTTATGACCCCATTTTCATAAATAACATGATCGACTTAGTCTTGGGAATTTGACTAAAAAAGACCCTGTTTGTCAGTTTTTTTAAAAACTGAATGGGAAGCTTATCCCCAGCCCATAGAGGGCATTTAAGCCATTCTTGGACGTAAAACCAAGGAAAGATATGAACCATAATCACAACTACTTGTACATACACATGTTCTAAAAAAAGAGAAAGAAAGAGAGAGAGTGAGACTCTAACTGACCTACATATAGGTGACATGATTGCATTTTCAATTTCTTATCTATAAAATCGTCTCTTCCTTCCCTTGATTTCTACTCAACCCATACATTCAACAAATATAGAAGTGTGTAGAAATGACAGGTTCTTCAAGTCATTAAATAAAAAATATTTGTGTTTTAGGTGGATCCAGTCTTAGGAAAAAAAAGAGTTTTTAGAATCATCAAATCATCTTGGTCGGGTGTTAGCTGAGAGAAAGGTTCATTTAGTGTATGAGGGAGGCAGCCTTAGGTTAATGGGGAGTGTGTTAACAACTACATTTTTAGGAGGTAGTCAAGTTTTGGGTATCGTCCCCAAAGCTTTAGCAAAAGGGGACATCATTGGAAAAATAATTGGAGAGGAACTACAGGTCTCCACAATGTTTGATTGAATGAATACAATGTTTGACCATATTGACGCCTTCATTGCCTTACCAGGTGTTGTAACCCAATTTTGGATTCACCAAGATTTTTCTTGAATGATATTTTATTTCTATTATTATTTATAAAAATCCAAAAAAATTAAGAAAAAGTTTAAAATTAAAAAATATATTTTTCTCGAGTCAACCACATCTTTCTATAAAAACAGATTCCACCGGGTCAATATAGGTCAAACCATGTCAACCAGGTAAAAAATGAGTTTTCAGGTCGTTTCAGGTCAAAACCGTCATTTTCTATCAAAACCGAGTCCACCGGGTCAATACGGGTCAAACCATGTCGACCAGGGTAAAAAATGAGTTTTCAAGTCGTTTCAGGTCAAAACCGTCATTTTCGGTCAAAACCGATTCCACCGGATCAATACAGGTCAAACCATGTCGACCTGGGTAAAAGATGAGTTTTCAGGCCGTTACGGGTCAAAACTATCATTTTTGATTAAAACCGAGTCCACCGGGTCAATATGAGTCCAACCATGTCGACCGGGATAAAAAATGAGTTTCAGGTCATTTTAGGTCAAAACTGTTATTTTTGGTCAAAACCCAATCCACCGAATTGATACCTATCGATAGTTTTTTTCCTAGTGTTTCAACATAATTTTCGATAATTAAAATTGATTTTTAGCGGTTGAAACAGACTTTTTCTAATACTGATTTGAGTTTTTAGTTTTACCCATATAAATATTTATTATTATATATAATAAAACAAAATCAATAATTTAGAAACTTTTGTCATAATAGGCGGGGCAGTTGGGGCAATAGTAAGCGGTGCAGTTGGGAGATGCAATTTATCTTTAAAATAGATTTGTGTCACCGTAATGAGATTTTCATGTCCCCTCGTCATTGGCTATAAATAGCCAGTGAAAATTCGCCAATAAGGAGAAGAAAAAGAAAGAAAGAAAGAAAAAGAAAGAGATTTGTGATTACTATTAAGTTTTTTTTTTGCTATTCCTTCGCATTAGTAAGATATTGATTTAAAAAAAAACAATTTCAAAATGCCAAAAATATCCTAACCATTAGATCTAATAGTATTTAGTTTTCGACCTTTGATTTAAAAGGATTTAATAGGGCTTACCACACTAGATTAAAACCCAAATCCATCTCACCCTTTAAAACAATCTGCCCTTCGATTCTGTCATGCCACGTCACCAGGTGTACTGAGCTATCGGTGATCTCACCACGCTACAACATAGCTCAGTCCATCCGAACCCTCCAATCAACTTGCAGATCAAGCCAACCACAGCCGAAGGATCAGTTCATCTGTCATCCAACGGTTCACAACCTTCAGCTGCACCGGTTTACCATGCTAACATTCACACTTTAGCAAATCTCAGAGGCTCTCTCCTCTCCCGTCGGCGATTTTCTCTCTCATCTAATCTATCACCTCCGGCCGCCTAAAGCCTCTGAACCACCACAGAAAGGTTCATCGCCTCTTTTAAAGCAAAACCTAGGCGGTTTTCATCGTCTTCTCAGCCTCATCTGGCCGGAAAAAGGTCATCGAAACCACAATCATCAGAATCCTCGCCCTCATATCTACCAGAATCAACCCTTTTTGGAAGAGAATCTCGCCGAAGAATTTCACCCCCTCCAACAGTGACCGCGCTTGAGCTACATGCACCACCAAGGGTATTTTCTTAATTTTCAGAGAAATTCAAGGGTATTTCAGTTTTTTACCTATACGGTGGCACTCATGTAATTTTTTGGATTCCTGATGGTATTTTTAATTTGTTTTTTATATATAAGTACTTGTAAAATTTTCTTTGTATGTTGTAAAACAAAAAAAATAAAAAAAATAAAGATAAAAAGAATAACGACGCGGGTCCAACACCCATCTTATCATGTCATCATGCGTGGGTCCAAAGCCGAATTCTCAAGTATGGTTATACCCATTTCTCAATGATACCAACATAATGTTTTTTTTTATGAATGAACATTTATTTGTCGACATGACTCTTTTTACAGAAAAGGACCGATGTCAAAAGTTTAAATACCAAATATGGATCATGTTCATTATTTGTTTTTGGTAACTCAGACATAACTCTCCTTTTTAGGGTTAAACATCAACATTTTAGACAAGTCTCATATTTTTTAGGGACTGATGTTATTTTTTTGACGTATCTCCTATGAACATTGTTTGTCGACACGTCTCTCTCTTTTTTTTACAAAAAGGACCGATGTCAAAAGTTTAAATACAAAATATGGTTTATGTCCATTGTCTCTTTTTGGTAACTTGGACGTAACTCTCCTTTTTATGGTTAAACATCGACATTTTAGACGAGTCTCCTATTTTTAGGGACTGATGTTATTTTTTGACGTGTCTCCTATTTTTAGGGACCGGCATTAATCATCTTCAAAAAATAAATTGCAATTAAGCTCAAAATCTAATAGCATTTGAATCAAATAAAAAACACACAAGTAAAGGTAACTTTTCTCTTGAAATGATGTTTTAAGGGTGGTGACTACCTTCCCTTAATCATAACTAACTCAGTACCTGAATCTCTAGGACCAGTGTCTAATTTGGGATTTCTAGTTCCCTCAATTTACTAGATGGCGACTCCAATAAAATCTTCATTTCCCCCAATCGAGTAATCCTTTTGTTAAATAACAAAAGTGGAGTCATCGCGCGACGTCGTGTATAGACACCAGGTGTTCTGGGCACATTGGAAGATATCTTTCATATTTTCTATTTTCTCTTAGGCCCAACTTCACATTCACCATAAACCTATAGGTTTGTTAAATGTTAACGGTTTTTATGATAATTTGTTGTCTTTTCTTGATCATGCTGTGGAACAAAAATTTCTAACATATCCGGCACGACAAATCATAATCTCTGCTGCTACTGCTGAACAATTGATTGATCAACTACAGTCTTTTATCTCTATAATTGATCCCTCTATGAGTCGCATAAACTGGTCAACCATAGACAAACGTAAAAAGCTTAGATTGGATTTAATCATTCGTTTGTGAAACCTGGTGTCTTTTGGTTTTATTAATAGCATATTATGTTGTTTTGTTATTTCTTATATTTGTTTAAGTATGTTTCAGGTTTGTCAATGTTCGCTGTTTCAGGTGATGTCTTCTATACTCTATCCTTCTATTTTAGGTCATTGAGGATAATGTCTCGTTTTGGTTGGGACGAGGGTATAGTAGTTGACATTAAAAAAAAAACTAACTAACTGTTTTTACTATTATTAAAATCATTTGACAAAACTGTTATTAGGATGACAGAGTTAGAAGGAAGTCTATTGACTCTTGAGACGCATCTTAGTAAACATTCTTATCAAGGTCTAACACTTCTTGAAATATTCAGGTTTATAAATTCTCGCATTGTTATCACTTGATTCTGCTCATATACTCATTGAACAAGTATTCTTAAACCTTCATTTTCACATGCACACACTTTAACATATGATTGTGGGTTGCACATTGGATTATTACATTATTTATGTTCTTTTGTTAAAGGTAACAACTAAGGGAAAAGGATAGTATATAATTTTAAAAACAAAAACAAAAACAAAAACAAATTGATAATATTGATGATAATAAAAACATAGATAAGTTTGGTTTCGTAGCCTCCCTAACCTAAGCAATTAAGCCCGAAGAGGTGTTTTAACAGCTAATACCCTAAAGTCAACTAACTTGGGAGCTATTGGCCTAGTGTTTATTACATGGGTTAATGACAAAAGCTTGAGGGAATCAATCATTGCACTATCTACGTATCAGTATCTGCAACCCGAGTTACTAAGCTCGAAAGGGTGTCTCAACACCTAATGCCTTAAGACCAACTGGTCTGGGAGTCATTAGCCTAAAACTTGTTACATTGGCTAAATATGCATTGTGTTTTAAGTTATATGTATATATATTGAAAAAAAAAAAGAAAAAAGAAAAAAAAAGATAATAATCCCAACTTAAGGAAGTTAACCTTAAACATTAGAACAAAATTTTGTTTTCTTCCAAGTAAAGCCCCATAACTATGTGTTGATAGATTGAGCAGAAAAGGAAGGTTTATTAACGTCCATCTCTCATTTTTCTCACTTTATCTTTTAGTTATTATTAACAAATTTTATTTATTTATTTACAGAGATGATTGTTAGATGTTTTGATAAACTTTTTGATTTACACTTATAATTTATATTAAATAAGAAAAACATAACAAAATAGTCTATATACTCAAGTTGTTTTTGAGAAAGAAAAATTACGACCCACTACGCAGCTCATATCAAATCAAATTTTTAGTTGCCCTCTAATTAATATTTTTTTTTCACTCTTATTTTTTAGATCATTTTGTGTAATTAATTTTTTTTATTGATTTCATCTTTTGACATATGATTTGTTAGAGATTCTGCTTCATATGATCTTATCGCTCTGCATTTGTTTTTTTTAATATTGTTTTTTTAAATGTGTTTTTTTTCAAGGTGTTATAATAATTCATTTAGAATCTTTTTTTTTTGTGTTTTATTCAAATACAGTTTATTTTTAAAAATAAAAAATATTTATTTTTAAATAATATTGCTGACATGTTTGGCCTTGCATAATATTTTTTTTTTAAGCATGAGTTTATTTGTCAATTTTATTTGTGTTTATCTTTTATGTCATGAGATTTTTAGATTGTGGATTTATCTTTTATTGATTTTAATAAACAAATTAAATAAATACAATCAGATAAAAATCTCATTTTATATAGTTGAATATCTTAATTTACATCTTTTAATTTTATTAATTTCTATTTTGATTATTGTATTAACAAATTTTTTCCCGTTTATTTACATTGCCCACATAATTGAAAACAAATTTTCAACATAGCTGACAAACAAATTTTCAATAACAGTATTCTGTTGGCATTGGAAAATATCAACAAAATGTTTTGTAACCTTGTTGTTCAACACAGAAGGTCGATATTTTGCAATTCAAAATGTTTTTCCATACAACAACATCAGCAACCTTGTTGTTTAACACAGAAGGTGTTGAAAACAGAAGGTGTTGAAAATTCAGGTGAAATATTATTTTACATATAGTACTCAAGTTTAAGATAACAACCCTTAATTATACAGAAAATTATAAAGAGAACTATGATATATTCATACAAGTTTTTTTCATTAATTCTGTTCTAAGAAGTAGCCTCCAAGGCTATTTAAATATAAGAAAAGCATTCTAATGAGTAGAATATTAATTAAATTGAAAATTCTAATATAAATAAGAAAAAAAAAATCCAAAAACAAGGAAAATAAAGATTATTTTGAAATAGTAGCTCCAGACCTAATTTATGCATGTAAAGGAAAACTAATGGCAAGCTAGTTGCCCCAAAATAAATAAGTAATTAGAATAATTTGATAAAATTTCAACCTAATTCAGCAATTAAATCTAAAATTACACTTTTTTTTTTATGGTATTAGCGTTAGAGTATTTCAAAACTTTTTAAGACCTGAAAAAAAAAGAAAGTAAACTCATGAGTGAAATAAAGTTAGAAACCATCGCAGGTACTGATACTAAACAAACAATGGTCCCAATAATGATATTAAATAATGCTGATGTATTAAATATTAGGCTAGATCGGTTACTAGCATTGGAAGGAAAAGTAAATGATATTAGGCCAGGAAAATTAAATGATATTAAATATTAGGCTAAATGATATTAGGCCAGGAAAATTAAATGATATTAAATATTAGGCTAGATCGGTTACTTGCATTGGAAGGAAAAGTAAATGATATAAGGCCAGGAAAATTAAATGATATTAAATATTAGGCTAGATCAGTTACTTGCATAAAGTAAATTATATTACAACCAGTAAATTTGGCAAATTAATATCTTCTGTTCAGCAGAGTTGAAGTTAAGGGAGGAGGAGTTTTAGAATATATTCTACAGGCTGTAATGTATATATATGCAGCACTCCCCTCATCTAATACACACACATACACAGTGGCGGAGGTAGGTGCCGGGGCCCTTGCAAGAAAATGCCCCCTTGTAAATATTTAATAAAAATAATTGAAATTTTTTCTTGGCCTCCCTAATTTATAATTTGGCCTCCCCTAAACTTTTTTTCTTGCTCCGCCCCTATATATATATATATATATATAGGGTTGTACATAATACTAATCATGTAGTATACTACACATGATCAGATACCTATATAAGATAAATATAAATATACATAATAAACATTTCATAATATGCCCCCTCAAGTTGAAGGAGAAGAATCCACATGAAACTTGGACCGAAAATAAGTGAAGGACGCACGAGGAAGAGGTTTGGTAAGAACATCACCAAGTTGATCCTGGGAGGAGATGAACCGAAACCCCAATTTCCTTTTTAGCAACTCGATCACGAACGAAGTGATAATCGATTTCAACATGCTTAGTGCGAGCATGAAAGATAAGATTGACAGACAAGTAGGTAGCACCCAAATTATCACACCAAAGGATAGTCATAGGATCAGAGGAAAAATAAAGATCTGATAATAGAGCCCGAATCCATAAAATCTCAGCAATACCATCCGCAAGAGCCTTATATTCTGCTTTAGTCGATGAACGAACCACTGTGCGTTGTTTTCCAAACTTCCAAGAAATTAGTGTTCAACCGAGATATACCAAGTAGCCACCGGTGGATTTTCTGTCATCAAGACTACTAGCCCAATCAGCATTTGTAAAACCATGTAAGGAAAGAGAGGAACCCCGAGTGATGTGCAGACCATAAGATGCCATTCCTTGAAGGTACCAGACAATTCTTTTGACAAGAGACCAATGGCCATTGGTAGGCGAGTGCATAAATTGACATATTTTATTAACAGCATAACAAATATTCAGAAGAGTAAAAGTGAGTTACTGCAAAGCACCAACAATCTGTCGGTAACGGGTAGGATCAGAATAGTAAGTATCCGAGGTCAACAATAGCTTAGACGAGGATGAAGCAGGCATGTCGACAGCTTTACACGAAGACATACCAGCTCGCTAAATGATATCGAGGGTATATTTATGCTGTGAGAGCATAAGTCCCATGGCAGTCTTGGTGACTTTAATCCCCAAGAAATAATGCATAAAGCTTAAATCCCTAATTTTGAATTCTGAATTCAGTAAGGTAATCAAGTGGCATAGTAGAGTTGAATTTTTCCAGTAAGTAGAAGGTCATCCACATACACAAGCAAGTAAATGATCATGGCCATCAGAGTAAATAAACAAAGAGGTGTTAGCATTAGAGGCACAAAAACCAAGAGAAATGAGATAGTCACTGAGTCTGGTATACCACGCCCGGGGAGCTTATTTTAAACCATAGATAGACTTATGCAGGTGACAAACATGAGATGATAGAGTAGGGTGAGAAAAACCAGGTGGTTGCTCCATATACACCTCTTCTTGAAGAATCTCATTCAAGAAAGCATTATGAACATCAAGTTGATGAATAAACCACCTACGGGACACAACAATAGTAAGTACTAACCTCATAGTTGCAGGCTTAACAACCGGACTGAAAGTCTCGAGGTAGTCTATTCCTTCTTGTTTAGTGAAACCTCTGGCAACAAGATGGGCTTTATACCTGTCAATACTACCATCTGCTCGCTGCTTGATTTTATAAACCTAACGACTGCCAATAACATTCATAGAGGAACAATAAGGAACTAAAGTCCACATACCATTAGATTGCAAAGCTCGAATCTTATCTTGCATAGCTTGCTGCCATGCCGAATGCTGAAAAACGTCTTTGAACGTGAGGGGTTCATGCTCAGGAGAAGCAAAACACACGAGAGCAGGGGACTGAGCAGGAAATACAGGAGCAGAGGACCGAGACACACTAAGATGCGCCTGTTTTAGGTGGCGAGGATGAAGTGTCATGTGGTGGATGCGAGAGGAGTCAGCTGGCAGAATTGATGGACAACGAGAAACCTGTTGAAGATCAAAATTAGATAAATCAACTACCAAATTCAAGCCAGGAGAAGAGCCAGAGGAAGGACCCGAGGTGGGACTACTAAAAGGCCGAGATGAAGACATAATAGGAGAGGAGTCCGCTGACAATGGGATCACCGTACCTGGAGAAACAGAGACCATACTTAGAGAGTGATCAGTAGCAGAGTAAAGTGGAGATGAAGTAGAGGGACTATTACTCACAGGACAAGGTGAAGAAGGGGAGGCAACAACCCTGTGATCAGGTGTTGGAGAAGGTGGCAGAGATGGGGTAGATGGATAAGTCATAGGTGTAGGAAAAATGGTTAAGGCTGGGAGTGTTGTTTATAGAGATAGAGAAGGCAATGATGTTGTTTGTTCAGAACATGCAAAGGGAAATGTATTTTTATGAAATTTAACATGTCGTGCAATATACATACGAGATGATGACACATCAAAACAATGATACAAAATGAGAGGAACTATAGCCAAGAAACACACACGGGGTAGAACGAAAATCTAGTTTATGTTGATTATAGGGATAAAGCAATGGAAAACATAAACACTCAAAAATACGAAGAAAATTGTAATCAGGGGAAGATTTAAACAAATGTTCAAAAGTGGTACAACCATTTAAAACCGCAGCAGGCATATGATTTATAAGATAGACAGCCCTTTCAAAAGCATAACTCCAAAATTTTAATGGAGCCTTACACTGACCAAGAAGCGTAAGACCGGTTTCAATAATATGACGATGACGGCGCTCAACAATACCATTTTGTTCATGCGTGTGAGGGCAAATTAGACGGCGATGAATGCCAATGGTTTTAAAATATGGGTTTAACTTCCTATATTCACCACCCCAATATGTTTGAACATATTTAATTTTGGTGGTTAATTGTCGTTCAACAAGAGTTCGAAAATGAAAAAAAATTTTAAACACATCAGATTTAGCTGCTAAAGGAAAGAACCAGATGTACGTAGTATAGGCATCCACAAAAATCACAAAATACCAATAACCATCAGTAGATAACATAAAAGAAGGTCCTCAAACATCACTGAAAACAAGCTCAAGAGGAGCACAAGTTTCATGACCAGTAAGACCTAACGACAGACGCGATGCTTTTCCTAAAGGAGAAGATGAATAACTAAAATTAAAAACTCTTGAAGTACATGCAACTTTATTATTTAATACTAGAGACCATAAAATACAAGAGCTAAGATGCCCAAGGTGACGATGCCAAACATCAGCAGTGGAGGACACAAACATAGACAGGAAAGCTTGAGGTACAAACGTTGCAGAAGACTCGGATAAAATATATAGACCATCGCTACTCTGACTGGAAAGGAGCACCTCCTTGCTTATTAGATCCTTAACATAAAACACAGATGAATGAATTTCAAAAAATACATTATTCTCAATGCAAATTTTTTGAACAGACAATAACAGTTTTTTTTATTATATGGGACATGCAAAACATTTGATAGGATGAAAGTGCGTTTGAGAGTATAAAGTTTAGAATAAGCAATATGTGATATAACAAGTCCCTTACTATCACCGACATGTAATCGATCACTGCCAAGATAGGGCTCTGAACTCGTCATACTGGCAAGGTCCGGTGTCATATGCTAATTAACACTCATATTAGGAAACCAACTTACAGAAGAGAGCTAAGGATTTTGAAATGCCAAGTTAGTGGTAGCCTGTAAATGTTGTGAAGTGAATTGAGAATAGTATTTTGCTGAATGCCCAAAACCATAACATATTTGACATTTGACATTTCAAAAGTTGTTGTTGGAGTTAGAAAATCCACGAGAATGTTACTGCCAACCAGTCCCAGACTCACGGGAACCCTACTGAAAACCAAACCCAGACATCTGCTGCCAACCAGATCTAGAGGTGCCTTGGTTACCACCACGGTAACCTCTTCATCCACCTCGGTGACGCCCACACCCACGATAGGAATGGCCAGAAGGACCACCGAAACCGCCACATTAGGCTAAGAATGCTGAAGCCGTGGGATGTGAAGATGTGGGCACCAGAGGTGCTGTTATAGAGGAGCCAAGAGTGGATTGAATGGCACTCTTATTGAGGTATTTATAAGTGAGCAAGTAATTGTGAAGATCAGAGTATGATAAGGGGTCTGCCCGTGTAGACAAACTGGTCACTAAGTCTTTGAAATCACTGCGTAAGCCCCGAAATACATAGAGATTAAAATCCTCTAAGGAAAGAGGCCAACCAGTAGCAGCCAACTCATCAAATAGGACATTAGCTCGCTGCAGATAAGCGCTAACTGAATCATCCCCCTGACGCAAATCCTGAAAGGAACCATGTAATTGCATAATCTTTAAATGTGACGGTGAGGCAAAAGATTTTTCTAGTGTGTGTCAGATGCTATGAGATGTGTCACAATCAACCACAAGATGTAGAATTTCAGTAGATAAAGAAGAGAGGAGAGCACTTATATAATTAATTGGTCTTGTTGCTTCCAAGAAAGAAAGAATGAATTAATAATAGGAGCTGCTGTATCGTTAGCAATAACATAGAGTGTAGGACAAGGATAGGACCCGTCAACAAAAGCATACACACCTTGACCCAACAAATATGGTTTTATTTGCATTCTCCATTATAGGTAGTTATTGTTGGTCAGTTTCAAGGAGATAACCTAACGAGTATTTGAGAGAGGAACTACCACAACACCATGAAGATGTGTGTTGGGAACAATTGACGCTGCAAAGGGGAGTCCAGAAAGTGCCGAAACAGTTGGTGTAGAGGAAGGTATTGCTGTCATTATTAGAGGGAAACTACATCCAAGAGAATGAACAGGTGATGGCGTAAAAAATCCAGATGGAGGTGCCATTAAAAAACCTGACGCAGATTGCATTTGAAGAATTAGCAGGAAGAACAGAAAGTAATGCAGCTTGCGTGTTTGCTGTAAGGAGAGGAGCAGATTGAGATGCAGTAGGATCCATGAGGAGAAGAGGGAGACACCGATTGTAAATGGAAGCCTTTTTGAAAGTATAATGCTTTGATACCAAGTTGAAGTTAAGGGAGAAGGAGTTTTAGAATATATTCTAGAGATTGTAATGTATATGTGCAGCACTCCCCTCATGTAATATACACCATAACATTTAATAGTTTTACCGATGAAATTTTTCCATCAGCGTAAGACAGATATTCCATCGATAATTAATTTACCAATGAAATCACTGATGGAAATGCTCTGTCGGTGAATCTTTCATTGGTAATTTTTTATCCATCGGTAATAAAAAAATATTATTACCAACGGATTTACTGACGGAACAAACGCGTAAAAATATTAAAATTACCCGCTTTATTCTGTCGGTATATCCCTCGGTAATAATATTTTTTTATTACCAACGGATTTACCGAGGGATATACCGACGGAAATTCCATCGGTAATTCCGTCGGTAATTATTTAAAAACATTTTTAAAAAAATTATTTTATAAAATTATAAAATAATTAAATTAATATAAATCAACACTCTATAATATATACTCAAAATGCTTGGAAAAAAGAATAAGAAAATCAACTCAAACAAATTTGCAACAAATAAATAAAATTAAAAAATAAATTCAACTAAAAAAATTCATATGAAAAAAATGAAGTTGCAATTGCTAAAAATTTAAAAATCCTATAAATAAATCAACTAAAAATTGATCTCATATGAAAAAAGAAATTTCACAACAACATTTATACAGTTATTAAGAACAAAAACAACTAAAAATAAAATAAAAAACAAATATAGTGAAAAAAATCATGAAAATAGAAAAATCTTACCTTAATATAGTTGCAAGTGAAGCTAAGGAGAGAGAAAAAATTTCGTAAAGCATATTAATTAAAAAAACTAAGAGGATAAAAGAAGAAAGAAGAAGAAGACATACCCGAGCATGGAGGAAAAGAGAAGGAGATGAGAAGAGAAGAGAAGAGAAAGAAATAGATATTGATGTTTTTTACATATAGTGAAGAAGAAAAAGAAGAAGAAGAAGAAGTAGAAGAAGAAGAAGAATACGAAATGAGTCAGTCTCTTTTGAAATAAGGGGATTCAAGCTTTTTATTGGGGAGCGTTAGCGACGGATTTACCGATAGATAATTGAATATTAATATTTTTTAATTATTCCGTCGATAATTCCATTCGTAATATTTAGTTTAAATTTTCAATTTCGTAAAACGTTTTCAGAAACCGCCAACAATTACTGACGATTTTTCAATCCGTCGGTGATTTCGTCTGTAATATTTAAATGAAAATTTTAAATTAATTGAATTTTTTCAAAAAATCGCCAAATAACACCGACAACTTTTCAATCTGTCAGTGATTTTGTCCTTAAAAAACAACAATTAACAGTGTAGTTGGAAAGTGAACAGTTCTGGAGCTCTCTGGAAAATACCGACAGAAAATTCCGTTGGTGATTCTCTTTGTAATTGACATGATGAACAATGTTCACAGTTTATCGAGGGAAATGACACGTCATCATGTTTTTTTTTTTT
>Ga0325411_1003488_pt1 | contig 17745 bp, 6 predicted proteins | sample PopdelMetagenome_13_FD_206181 | JGI IMG/M metagenome (GOLD analysis project Ga0325411, IMG submission 206181) | Populus deltoides microbial communities from Bellville, Georgia, United States - Xylem-PdIQD-R4 | ecosystem: Host-associated > Plants > Phyllosphere > Stem > Wood/Secondary xylem...
CTAACATGCTTTATATTTGTTATCTTGTTCACTTTTAATACTTTGCTTGTTAAATGGTTAATCTAGATTTATGTTGTATAACACTTGGTACAACAAATACTTAGCACTTTCATAGCCCATACTGTATAGTATAACCGACACCTGAGCTATGAAAGGAACTTGATTTTTTGTTAACATAAGTTATAATCATGAATGTCTGACAACATTTACAAGTATTAGCATTATTCGAATAAGATAACTAATGTAATCATGCTAACAATTTACAATCTAATTGGAACCTCCTTGTGTGTGGTTTCCAATTGAATAATAAGAGTTTATACTATACTTGTTTGAAATACCATTAGTGGATCCTCTAACCTTGACATTTGTTGTTATCATTGTTTAATCCTTACGTTAATCTTCCATCTCAAAGTTCTCATCAACTTCTTCTTCTTCATCTTTATCATCATCATCATCATCATTATTATTGTTGTTGTTGTTGTTGTTGTTGTTACTATTGTTGTTGTATTATTGTTGTTTATAATTTATACAATTAACCTTCATGTGGTTCGACCCCGGTCTTGCCGGGTTATTTATTACTTCGACACTCCTACACCTGGGAAAAGACATCAATCTTTTGGTCGTGTCATGTTTTTGGCAAATAAAATCTTATAAAGACTTGATTACATAAAGTTATGAGATTGAGAATCTTCAAGTCAAGTTTACATCCAAGGAGTCCATAGCTTCAATTTGATGTAGAAAAATTCCTACAACAATAATACTTTGACATACACATTAAATACAATAATATGTTTTTATCATAAAAACAAATAATCCCTAGGTGATTACAGACCTTTAGGCTAACACACACGTGCTAGCGTGTTTTCAATCTCATCTAAATAAGGAGTTGTAATTTGTCTTTTCTTTAATCACAAAAAAAAAAGTTGTTTAGAAGTATTGGACCCAAAAGTTAGATCCACCTATAACACTCCTGCAATGTCTCTTATTCTTCCTATACAATCTAACATGACCACTCCAAATGGAATCATATCAACATTATTGTGGTCAATCTTCTTGATGATATAATATTGAGTGTTCCACCATTATCGACTAGGACCCTCTATACTAGTACACTAATGAAGTTTGTTGTCATGTACAAAGATTTTAAATGGTGACTTATTCGTAATATTATCTTAGGAAATGTAAGACTTGGTTATTGGTCAACTATAAATTCTAACTAGTTGATTTCAATGATCTCTATCTTTTTCTCCACATTGTCTTCACAATCATTATCTAGATAAGGCAATTGGACAGGTTTGGCCTTAAAAGAGTAAGGAAGAGTGAATACCATATCATTAAATATGGTTTCATCATGATTGCTCATCTCTATGTTAGAAGAAATTTTAAATTTGATATCTTTTTTATGTGCATTTTGATCATCTAATTGTTGCATAAAGATTCAAAATTCAAGATTTTCCCCTTCTCCTATTGTGTACTATCATCCAAAAAGGTATTAGGGTTCTTACACCTATGACTAACAAGGATTAGACAAAAAAACATCACTTTCTTACTTGTTTCTTTGAGATTGCAGGACAAAAGGGGGAAGGAAACCTCAAGGGAATGGCTTAGGGTTCTTACACCTATGACTAACAAGGATTAGATATAAAGATTGAAGAGAATGAGGCTGAAGGGGGATATAATTCCAAAACCCTTAACAAAAGAAATGGATGTATATGGATGAGCAAACCTTAACTAAGGACTGGTCAAGGGAGATAATGAAAGGAGATGAAATGAAATGATAAAAATCATAATTGTGACCTTGTTAAACTCATAAAAACATGAGCTGAAATAAAAATTCATGTTATGTTAATGTATTGAATGTGCATATATGATTGGAGAGCTTGTGTGAAAATGAAATGAAATGAAAGAATGTGCAAAATTGTGATCTTGTTAAAGCCCCAAACGAATGCTTGTGCTGAATCAGAATTGATACTATGATCAATGCTTTAATTTTGCTTGTATGATGAATGAACTTGTATAATTATAAGCCAAAAGGATGGATATGTATTTATGACTTGTTTTTATGAACATTCTTGTGATAAAAAAATAATGAATTTCATGGGCACATTAGGTAGAAATGGACAACAATGTTCGGCCATTAGAAAAAGAGAGAACCATAAAGGGATTTGTAATGATAAACACCTTAGGGGAAACAAGTCATAGGACGGAAATGAAACCCTTAAGTAGTATGAAATTGTTATTAGTTTGTGTTGGTATATTGTCATGATGCAATTGAAAACATAAAATGAATGAGTGTGGCAACTCTAGGTGTTGGCCTTGAAGTGATGATTAGGGGAACCTTTGGAAAATGTACATATTGAGACTTGGTTGTGTGTTGCTGGATAACTTGTGATAATTTAGATGTGATTAGTGATGTTCTATGTTCAGCTAGGTTGGGATATGTGGTAAGGGGGAAGCACAGCGTAAACTTTACGCTTAACCTAGGGGAAAAGTAAAACCAGAAAGGACTTAATTGTTGTTGATGATTTCTGAATCGGTAGTGACATAGTTTCCATTAACGATTCCTGGGTCGGCAGTAACTCAGTTTCGTTAACGATTCTTGAGTCAATAGTGGATTGTATTCGCTGATGATTCCATGTGTCAGCTGTGAAGTTTGTTTTCGTTGATGATTTTTGGGTCGAGAGAGACTCAATTTTCATTGATGATTTTTGAGTCAGTAGTGAATTATACTTTCGCTAACGATTCCATGTGTCAGCCGCAACTCAATCATCGTTGATGATTTCTATGTCACCAGTGACTCAGTTTTCCCTGACAATTTCTGTGACAGCAGCGACTCAGTTTTATTAACGAATTTTATGCTAGGAATGACTTAATTCTTGTGATGATTCAGCAACGACTTAACTTGACCCAACTTACCCCAAACATAAGAATTAAAAACTAGGACGTCCGTGGGCGACCTACATTTAAAAATTAAGAGAAAGGTCTTGGTATGATGACTTTCATTGTATGATTATAAGATGTGTGGGAGACCTGAATGTGGACATATGTATTCTTGGGATATGTATGGTAATGATTTATGTGATTACTAAATGTCAATATACTGATTAATGATTATTTGATATGTCAGGAGGTGCGACTGGGACCGAGCCTTTAACTGGACGAGGACACTCCATAGGAGGAACAGGCAGGTGGTTTCCACCCTCTTCTAACATAATATAAATTTTTCGAAATGAATCCATTATGAAAGATCTATTACTAGCCTGTGGTGAATACTAAATTGTTCATAGAATATTTGATTGGGTATGATGATTAGCTTTGACTAATGGCATCCTAGATGGATGACTGAGTTGAGTATTATGATTAGCTTAGGTGGATGGTCGGGTTAAGTGTTGTGATTAGCTATGGCTAATGGCATCCTGATGCGATCCAAGCACGAAAGGATCCATTAGAGGTTCTGGTTGGTCTAGTTATAAGGCTTAGAGCTAAGAGGTTCAAAGAGGCTTTCAATGGACTTCTTCAAGAAACGTGGGCTAAGGTGGACTTCAAGAGGATATTAAATAATGAGGATCAACCCATGATTAATCTTATTTATGTTCAAGAGGGGCTTGTTGGTGGAACCAACACCTTTTGTTACCTTTTTTTATCATAACTGGAGCTGAAGGTATAATATTGAGGTGATTCCCATTAGGCTAGAAACTAGACTTTCATACCTTTCCAACAGTATATGGCACGCCTTCTAATTCTTTAAGCCGAGAGAAAACCATCCATTTGAAGTTGCGTTTGCTGCTGCCAGACATATTACGGAAATAACTGAACTTGTGTTATTAAATTAGTTGGGCTATTAAACTTTCTTTATTTTGTGAGGAAACACTTGTGTGGGTTTCATACTTGTTTATTTTAATTATTTTAATTAGTTTAGGCTAGTTTTAGCTTAGGTTGATTATTAGTTAAATTGGATTTATATGTGACCCATTAGGAAAACTAGGGTTTTTGGCTTAGGGTATAAATGCTCTTGAGAATAATTTTCAACACAATTTTTTTGGCTAATAATATTCTGATTTTGCAGATCTTTGGTTGTCAATCTTGGTTCTTGATTGAACTTCCAACTCCGCAAAGAAATTACCAATATTTTTTGTGAATTTATACTCCTTTTGCTCATCTCAGGTGTAGGCATTGTGATTGGGTTGGTTTATAGTCTTATTGCCTTGGAGCAGGTCTTCCATTGTGAGAAGCTCATCCTATTTTCAGCAAACTTGGATTAAATAGATCTTGGGTTCGCGAATTCCATTCAATTCCGCTAGGATTCATATCAGTTGGTATTAGAGCAGATGTAATCACAAGTTATATCTTTCAATTTGTGTCTTTTGTTTCTTGATTTTTTCTTGATTAGTTTCAGCCACATATATTAAACAAAAATTAGGGTTCTTGCATCCTTTTGAATTGTTGAACACAAAATCATAAGGTAGTGTTCTTGTTGAATTCTTGATCTTGACGCAATATATACATAAAAAAAATGTGTTCTTGAATTTATTTTTTCTTGATTGCCGACTTGGTATACAAAAAAGAGAGGGGGCTTGATCTTGAAAATTTTGATTGTTGTCGCAAAAAGAAAAAAAGAAAATCAACATTTTGGAGTTTGGCCGAGAGCTAGGGAAAGAAAATTGGACAGTAACAGTTCGAGATTTAAATAGTAACAATTCAAATATATATTAAGGAATGATAACTATGGTTGGACAAAGAACGACAATATTAATGGGTGTAATGAGAAAAACATAAATATAAAGAAATGATTGAATGAAAGACCTATTGGCTGTAGATATGGTTATGATAAAACATATCCTTGAATGAGGAAAATTTATGAGATAAACCTGTGATTCATAGGAGGAACTATAGGCGTGGTGCAGTAGGAGCAGAGGAGCACGAGTAGAGCTTCTATTATAGGTAGGTGATCCGCACCTATACTTTCTAGTTAAATTCCATGGTTTAATATGTTACTGATGTGAAATGTGAATTATCGAATGTTGGATATTAGGTAAAAGGAGGAAAGTTTGCGTAATGATGTCGATATTTTGGATAGTATTCTGAATGTATGTGTATTCAAGGTGAAAGGTTATTATATGAATTGCCAAGTGATAAAATTATCGCTGACAAAGGAAATATGAGAAGTGTGATTTGGACCGTGAACTAGCATACATTTAGTATATGTTAGGATCCCGGGTAAGGAGATTGTCATGTTTGGACTAGCATACATGTAAACCCCTAGTTATAATTTTTCGGGTTATTAAAATATGAGAAATTTATCCAATAATAAAATGGGTTAAATTAAATTAAAGAAACCTAAATCAGGATAAAAATAGTGAAATTAAAGAAATAAAAAGTGAATATAGTACTAAATTGTTGAAAAGAAAAACATTTTTGGGAATACAATGAATACGTAAGACCAACAAAGGTCAATATTCAAATAAAGGAGTTTATGTACAAAAGATAAAAAGGGGGTGGGGATAAATGTGCAATTAACAAGATGATAGCACTATAAATATCATTCTATTTTCTCTCTTGGAGTGACTTGCAAGAGTAAGAGAGAGTTTAGGGAGAGGCTGGAGAGAAGACATATTAATGGTAGAAAATCCGATAGCTATAACTCCACCTTCCACTGTTGGATCAGAACGATATTCAGATATGTTGTTCTCCTCCATGTAGTGTACATTTTCACTGGAGGGATCTTGTATATCAATCACCATTTAAGAGATATCGTGGGAGGAAAATTTCTAGGAAAATACACTTCTGGACAGTCTTCGTCGCCAACTGTTTTCTCCTCGGCCACCGTTGGATCGAGCTATAATTTGGATATGTTGTTCATCAGTATAGAAGTTGTGCTTCTCGCATAGTAGGTCTGCAAGTTTGAGGTCAATTTGGTTAAACCCATGTTTCTAGAAATTTCATCATTTGATGAAGTTGATATTTGGATATGCTATACTCATAAAAATGGATTATAACTTGACCGTATGGATTGTTTGGAATATTATTCATTTGTTATTTATAGTTGATTGAAACTGTTGTCAAAATTGGTTTTTTGTGAACAGAAACAACCATAAAATTAAAAGGAAATGGAGCATTAGAGAAACTTAATTTTTTCAAGACTTTAGGGCTGCTGTAACAGCCCTAAAAGTGTATGTTTATGGGGGGTAAATACCTCTCCAAAATAAAATAAAAAATGTATAAGGTTATTGTGCTTGTTATTTTAATTTTTAAGAACAACTCGGATTGATATAAAAAGCTGGCTACTTGAGTAGGGGCAACGAAAGTTAGCTGACCATATGAAGAGGAAAGTGGGAAAGGGGGAAATTGTGATTTTCCTTAATGAATTTATTATAATAGGTTGTTTTCTTTATGTGAATGTGTGTATGAATTGAATGAAATTAGCATGAAAAGCATGAGGGAACTTTTGGTTCCTTAAGGCCATGCTTTCGGTCAATTAGGCATCAAAGGGGGAGGATTTTAAATTTGATAGCTTGATGACGTGTGGTTAATTGTGTCAAAATGAGAAAAAGTTAAATTGTGGATGTTGTGTGTAAAGGGAAAGGTTGATGAATCTGAACAGATTCGTCTCCTGAGTTTTGAAGAGAATTCAAGTAGGAGGATAAGGGAATTAGGATCAGATACCTTCATAGTAATTGTATTTTAAGATGTTAGCTAACTAAGAAAATTGGTCTTGCTTAATTTGTAGCTGTAGAACTCCAGTTATGGGTCACAAACCGAGACTAAGTCATGACATTGTAAGGCAGTAGGACTGATTAGTTGATGAGCAATTTTGACTGTCTTGGGGGCCAAACTGGGTTCTCAGTCCTACAGAGAACTTGTAGCCTCGTGTCTTAGCTTTCCAATGAGACCAATCAAGCTTGAAACGGAGTTCTATAACTCTAGATATAGTTAATAATCTGAGGAGAGGTTGGACAGTAACAATTCAATTTATAGACAATAACAGTTGGACAGTAACAGTCCAATGTTTGTTGATGAGCAATTTTGACTATCTTGGGGGCAGACATGGGTTCTTGTTCTTATAAGAAACTTGTAGCCTTGTGTCTTAGTTTTCAAACGAGACCAATCTCACTTGAAACAGAGTTCTATAACTCTAGATATAGTTAAAAATATGAGAGGTTGAACAGTAACAGTTGGACAATAACAACTAATATTTGTTGATGAGCAATTTTGACTATCTTGGAGGTCGAACTGGGTTCTCCTTCCTACAGAGGACTTGTAGCCTTATGTCTTAGCTTTCCAACAAGACCAATCTCGCTTAAAACAGAATTCTATAACTCTATATATAGTTAAAAATATGAGAAGAGGTCTAACAGTAACAATTCAATTTCTAAACAGTAACAGTTGGACAATAACAGTTCAATGTTTGTTGATGAACAATTTTGACTATCTTGGAGGCAGAACTGGGTTCTCCTTCCTATAGAGAACTTGTAGCCTTGTGTCTTAGGTTTCCAACGAGATCAATCTAGCTTGAAACAAATTTCTATAACTCTAGATATAGTTAAAAATATGAGGAGAGGCGGACAATAACAGTTCAATTTCTGGACAGTAACAGTCCAATATTTGTTGATGAGTAATTTTAACTATCTTGGGGGCCGAACTGGGTTCTCATTCCTACAGAGGACTTGTAGCCTCATGTCTTAGCTTTCCAATGAAACCAATTTCGCTTGAAACAAAGTTCTATAACTCTAGATATAGTTAAAAATCTTAGAAGAGGTCGGACAATAACAATTCAATTTCTAAGTAATAACAGTTGGACAGTAACGGTTCAATATTTGTTGATGAACAATTTTGACTGTCTTAGGGGCAGAATTGGGTTCTCCCCTACTGAGAATTTGTAGCCTCGTGTCTTAGCTTTCCAACGAGACCAATATCGCTTGAAACAGAGTTTTATAATTCTAGATATAGTTAAAAATATGAGAAGAGGTCGGACAGTAACAATCCAATTTCTAGACAGTAACAGTTGGACAGTAACATTCCAATGTTTGTTGATGAGCAATTTTTACTGTCTTGGGGGCCGAACTGGGTTCTCCTTCCTATAAAGAACTTGTAGCCTCGTGTCTTAGCTTTCCAACGAGACCAATCTCGCTTGAAACAGAGTTTTATAACTCTAGATATAGTTAAAAATTTGAGGAGAAGTTAGACAATAACAGTTCAATTTCTGGATAGTAACAGTTGGACAGTAACAGTCATTAGTCTAGACAGTAATAATTGGACAGTAACAGTTCAAATATAAAGAAATGAATGATAGCTATGGTTGGTCAAAGAACGACAATATTAATAGATGTAATGAGAAAAATGTAAAATGTAAAGAAAGGGATGATTGAAAGAAAGATTTGTTAGTTGTTGATATGATTATTATAAAACATATCCTTGAATGAGAAAAATTTATGAGATGAGCTTGTGATTGTAGGAGGGACTATCAGTGTGGTGTAACAGCAGCAGTAGGGGAGCATAAGTAGAGCTTCTACTGCAAGTAGGTGACTTTCACCTTTCTTTTTAATAACGTTGAATAATGAAATACTTTATCATGAATGTTACCGTATTGTATTAATTCAGATATCAGATTGCTAAATGCTTAAATGTTGATAAATGGTTTAATAGCTTCGGGTAATGGCATCCAAATGGATGACCGAGACAAACAATTGATTAGCTTCGGCTAATGGCATCCGAATGGATGACCGAGACAAATGAATGATTGGCTTCGGCTAATGGCATTCGAAGGGATGACTGGGATAAACGATTGATTAGCTTCGGCAAATGGCATCCGAATAGATGACCGGGACAAATGAATTATTTAGCTTTATGTTAAGCGGAAATGATCATAGTTGATCTTATGAAATCTTGAATGGAGGTTGAAATGGAAGAGAAAACGGTTTTTAGTAATTGAAGGAGAAAGAGTTTCTAATGAAAACCAGAAGGGCGAAGTGAATAAGATATAAATGCATGTTTGTCTTTTTAAATTGTTGGATATTTGTGTTGCTATATTATTGTGATTTTCATGTTTCAATAATATGTATTTTGTTCCAAGACCATCGCATGCATGACAGGAGTAGATCCTACCTTATGTTCACTTTTTGTAGTCTAGGTTATAGAGAGTATACCCTTGTATTTTGTAATATTACAAATTTTATATAACTTAATTTCTATAATTGATGTTTAAACTTGAATAGATGAACTAAATTCTAAAATTCATATAATCATATTTCATGTATGCGTGTTTATCCCATTTATTCCCCTATAATGATATTTGTTGTTCAATGTATGTTATATATGTTGTGGTTGTGATGATGATGATGACGTTTGTGAGATTGAGACTCAGGGTGATTGGGTCATGATTGAGTTATGAGATGTAAGATATTAGAAGTGTAAACAAGGTATATGTCGATAACTTGGGACCTTTCGGCATAAGGGATACTCTGTCGAAATTTCGATGGAAATTTTGGTAGGCTTTTATATGAGAACTGAAATAAAAAGAAAAGAAAAACAAATTACTCCTATTTTTATGTACCAAATCCTAGGAAAGTAACTATAAACACATATGAAAGTATGGGCGTTACAATACATTTAGTGTATGTTAGGATCCCGAATAAAGGGATCAATCATGTATTGGCTAGCATACATTTAGTGTATGTTAGGATCCCGGGTAAGGGGATCACTATGTATTGGCTAGCATACATTTAGTGTATGTTAGGATTCCGGGTAACGGGATCGTCTTGCATCGACTCCTACGGGGTGATGATGATACCAGTGAAATTAGTATCAGTAATGTATTAAGCGAAAATAATCATGATTGATCTTATAAAATCTAGAATGGAGGTTGATAATGGGAGAGGAAACGGTTTTTAGTAGTTGAATGAGAAAGAGTTTCTAATGAAAAAATAAAAGGGAGAAGTGAACAAAATATGAATGCATGGTGCCCTTTTTAAATTGTTAGATATTTGTGTTGTTATATTTATTGTGATATTCATATTTCAATAATATGTATTTTGTTTCAGAACCATCGCATGTACGACAGGAGTATATCCTAGCTTTTGTTCACTTTTTGTAATCTAGGTTATAGGGAGTATACCCTTGTATTTTGTAAACATGAAAATGTTTGTATAACTTAATTTGTATAATCAATGTTTAAACTTGATTAGATGAACTGAACTTTGTAGTTCATATAACCATGTTCCATGTATGCGTATTTATTTTTTTATCCATCCATAATGATATTTGTTATATAATGTGTATCATAAATATTATGGTTGATATGTATGATGATGTTTGTGGGATTGAGACCCGGGATGATTAGGTCGAGATTGAGTTAGGAGATGCGGGTTATTAGAAGTATAAACAGATTAAATGTTGATAACTTGGGACCTTCCGGTATAGGGGAGACTCCGTCAAAATTTCGGTAAACTTTAATATGAACACCACGAATATATATAGAAAAAAAATTTAATTACGCTATTTTTCGGTTGACATAAGATTGTTGTTTTTATTCCGGATCGGAGGATGTTACATAAAATATTGCGTATTTTGTCAAACAAGTGTACTAGCTCTGAAATTTTAGCATCGCATTTATTTTGTACTTGATATCCTTAATACCTAAGGGTGTACTCTAGTGTGTAGTTTTATACCCCCAAATATTAAAGTCTACATCTAAACCCTAATATAAATTGAACAAAATGAATGATGAAGGGTTTTTGACATTTTGACCAAATCGTAACGGATAATCATAACTAGCTATGATATCCAATTTTTTTTATTTTTAAAATATGAGAAAGATATCCTTTTTTATTTTTTATGAAAACGTGCTTGGAAAACCTTTAGGATTTGATCGCATACATGAAAAAAAAAATTTTATAGAGGAAATTAATTTAAAAATTTTCAGACTTTTTTTAAATTTTTAAATTTTTTTTAGAAATATTTTGGAGAAAACTAGGTATTTTAATATCGGATCTGTATGTCACAGTGTAAATATATAGCCCAATATTGTCTAAAATTGATAGAGAAAACATGCAAGAAAATCATAAATTTTTTGAAATGACTTTTGAATTTTTTAAAAAACATATTACATAATATTATATATTATTATTATATTGGGCTGGACCGGACCTTGCCAGGTTAGGTCAACTGGCGGCCCAACAGGTCTGGCTTTGTTTTTTTTTTTGGGTAGGCTGACATGGGTCCAGCCCAAGTCATGGGTTAATTATTTTGGTCGTTGCATGCAAAATTCATTCTACATGCAACGACCATGAAAGGGAAGGGGGGAAGGAGAAGGAGAGGAAAGTAACCTAGCACGGTGGTCATTACCGTGATGAGGAGGTCCAGTTGGTGGCTCAAGAGACATTAGTGGAAGAAATGGTGGTCAGCGTCATATGTGGAAAAAAGGAGAAGAAGATTGTAGAGGAAAGGAAGAGAGAGAGAGGAGCTCATAGTGGCTATTCTATCACTAATGAGGAGTTAGGTTGGTGGAGAAGGTTGGGTCGCTCTTGTTCACGATGATGTTGAGGTGGAAGTGGCTGAAAAAGCAACGGAGAGAGAGGGAAAGAGAGAAGATCGTAGTGCAAACAAAACTAGGAAAGAGGCTATTTTTTACCAACTTTGGACCTGATTTTCTCCTCTCTCATACCATGGAATCCACCTATATTTATAGAAGGTGGAAAAGGGATATTTCGTCTTTACTGGTGTCAAATATTGGCTTTTGATTCGACCTGGAAGGATCTCAATTATTGGCTCAAAGTAGCTATCATGGAATGAGGCCACTACAGCAGCTTCTCTAGAGAAGAAGATGAACAATTAACTCAAAACTTTTAAATTTGTTCAATTTTGCCCCTGAAGAAGTTCAATTTTAGCCCCAGATTTCAACGCTCTTTTTATTTTGGTCATTGGAATCCGATTTTTTCAATTTAACCCTTAATTGGCCATTAAACTTTCAAATCTCTCCAATTTCACCCCTGATTTCAGCCAATTGGGTCCCTAGAGTTCGACATCTTTTCTAGAATGATCCTTGGTTGTGAATTTCTTCAATTTTGCCTTTAATTGACCCCAAAACTTTGATTTTCTTGCAATTTTACACCTGATTTCAATCAATTGGCTTGGTAAAAATTAAATTTGGTCTCCTAAAATTTCAATCTTTTTAATTAAGCTCATATTGGGCTCAAAACTTAATTTTTAACCAATTAAGCTTCTAATAAAATTAATTTGACACATTTAAAGTATAATTAAATCCTTGCACCTAATTAAATTCTTCAATTGGATCCAAATTAATTCTTAAATATAATTAAACTTTAATTTGGCCCATAATTAAATAAAATTGGCCTATTAAAAATCTAATTATGTCCTTAGGCTTAAGTTTTATACAAATTCGTCTAATAATCATGTATCTTGACCTTGAATCTGCTTTGTCTCTCCAATTTTAGGTAAAATGGGGTATAATATTAGGCTCCCGATTCTATACAAAATTAAAGCTTGATTTTTTCTACATGTGAAATCCTCTAAAGTTTTTTTTGCCAAAATACCAATCTTTATTTTTTTTATTTTTTTTATTTTGGAAAGGAAGAAGATGAATTTAGGGAATAGCCCAAAAATTGGTTATGACATCCTTCATCTAACATATCATCATTTAAAAAGCCATTAACATCAACTATCATGTTGTTATCTTCTTTGAGTTGTTCTTCTATTTAAATAAAGGCCTATGTTGAATAAATTTCACATAATATGGGAGCTAGTTAATTTAGAGTCTAGACACTGTTGGTGTCCTTAGTTTTCTCCACCATTATTTTTGCTACAATAGATAGTTGTTATTACCATATGTTATTAGAGCAACAGTCTGGTTTATTTTTTAATGACAAGATGATTGTATCCTCTTATCCTATTATAGGGATATGGAAGACTTAGGCCAGGATTGTAATTCTCATTTCCATCACTCAATCTCCTTATTTGTTGACCTAATACATTTGATAACTTTTTCCTATCACTATTGTTGGTCGATCTTTTTCTTTATCAAATATAAGAAATATATAGATCAAAAATAAAATAGTGCTAGGAACCAACAAGTCCACTATACAGGCATATACAATAACAGGGAACAAACTACCAGCAACAGACCTCAAACCAAGCTGTAGGAAGGGATCAGCAAAGCAGAACACAACTTGCAACATAAAACATGAACAAAAGGGGAACAGGCTGCCACAGCCAAAGTAGAACAAAAAGCAAAATATTTCTACCAAAGTAGGTCGATCTTGGTATATTCTTTAGTCTTGGCATTAGGTGTAATTTTCATTTCCCTAGATCCTAGATGATTGTTCTTCACAAACTTCTTAGTTATCTTTGTGATAGCCTTATCTACCTTTTTTGAAGATTTTTTCAGTAATGTCTCTTGAGTGAATGAGGATGGTGTTGGAGTAAAAACCTTCTCCACTCTTTCTACCAAAACCTTTAATTGTTGTATATTCTATCTTTAGTAAAAACCAACCATTTATTATTACTATTGATTTGTATAAGATTAGGAGAAATTATATCCAACATTGATCGATCTTGTGTGTCTTTCATTACCGGCCTGAATGGTGTCTAAAGCTATTTATTATTGACCACTAGCTATTTATTAGTGACCACTAAATTGGTTTGTTCAACTTCCAAAACTTGTTTTTTTTTTCTTTTTGTAAGGTGTGTAATTTTACATAATATTTCCTTACTAATGTGTTTAAGCCTTGCATTCTCCTAAACTAAGTTATAAACAATTGTTCTTGTTTCCATCTCTTTTTTAGATTTAGGAGATGATAATGGTTTCTAACAGGGTCATCATCCTCGTTATTAGGTTTAGATGATCTATGTTGTGCCTGGTGTTGATGCCACTCATTTTCAACTAGTCTTTTAGATTTACATGTTTTGACTTATCTCTAAGTCACTACTTGTGTATCTTTTCACTCTAAGTCTTTTCCTTTAGAAAGAATGGTACAACATGTAGGACTTACATATACTTTATAAAAATATATTTCTTGAAATTTTAGTTTCAACATCTTGGCTTTGCTGTTATTGGTGTATCTCTTTCTAGTAGTAGTATCCGTGATCAATTTTAGCCTCTATCATGGTTGACAAGTTCAATATTTTATAATCCTCCATTACCAAGAAGTCCTTCTAGTTTAGGGGTAGCCATTTTATTGTAACTTTCAAGAATGGGTTGTTATGCGTCTTTATTTTCAGTTCTAGAAAGAGAATGCAACTAGCTTCTAATAACTTTTGAATTTTGTTTCTAAAAACAAAACAACTATTAATGTCATGTCTTCATGATTCATGCAACTTTCAATACTTGCTTTCTTTGAATTGATCAGCAACAAGGACTGTATGATTTTCAAGGAGCTTGATTTTCCCTTCATGCATTAATTGGTTGAAGATTTCTTCAACTCTTCTGATATAAAAAAAATATTTTTTTATCGTTATCAATCACTTTGGTAGCTTTTGAATCTTTGCTACCATGTTTAATAGCCTCTTTAGATTTAATGAATCCATCTCCAATGGTCTTCTTTCTTGAGTTCTATGAGAGAAAGTAGTTATTGCTAGACTTACTTAATCTCTTCATCAAATTTTGAGTTAGTCATTGAATGAGCAATTACAATATCATTCAAATAGCTAACTTGGTATGTTCCCCTTAGTAGCTTATTTTCTGCTTATTTTGTTATATTTTTTTATAACGAGCAACATCATTTATTAGGGTATATATATCTAAGTACCATACCTTTTTATGATATTCAATGATATTTTTTCTAAAATGAGTTTAATATACACTTACTCTATTATGGTTGTATTACATTTGTTTTGTAAAGTCCCAAGTTGAAGGGCATAACTCACAATAGAGTCACCTCTAGTTCTTTTCTATAAAAGTGCTCATGAAAATGAGTTCCCTTCTCTTTATAACTATTAATAGAGTTGAATGGTGTAGAGAAACAGTGAAAGGCTAATTTGGTTAGTGGTGAATCAAATAGTCTTAGCTTTATACAAGAATTTGTTGCACTATCATACATTGATTAGTGAATTTAATAATGTACTCCCTTGTAGATTGATTATCTTCCCTAGATAACTATTTAAAATTAGCTATTTTTATTCCTTTAGGAACTTGGTCAAACCTATCCACCCACTCTAGGTATAGACAATTATATGCAGGCTTAGCTATTTGTCCAATTTCTAGCCCTATCTTTTAGGTGTTAGGCTAGCTCAACCATGTCTATTTATCCTTGTGTTTGCTGTTCAATAGTAATTTTTTGAGGTGTAAAAGAGTTGTCCATTGCATTGTATTGTCCATGTACAAGTTGGGTTGCATGTTGATAAGGTTATTAGGCCATATAATTGTCCTGAAGATGTGTATACACTTACGTGGTGAGTGGCACCTTATGTGTAATCATATTCCAATGTTGTTGGGGTTTTGTTTATGTTTACTGTATTGGTATGTGATATTTAGGATATGTGTAATCGTATTCATGGGAATGTACCTGAAAACTTGCCTTGTAAGTGTTTGTGTGAGAAATCGATTATATCTTAACTTATACTGAATCAGAATTAGCTGACCAACCATGGCTTGCATGGTTCTATTAACTACTATATTATGATTATGGTAATTTGTGTTTTCTATGTTTTTCATCTCAATCTAGATAGCCCTTATATTAGCATTGGAAAAGTTTAAAGCCTGATAAAAGGATGCTCCCTTGGGAGGAAGCACTATCAGCTAACTAGAACTTGGTACAACTATTTATATACACCTAACCACCCATTCTAACCCGTAAAAGGGGTAATCAAAAGTTTGTTATAGAGGTATGGTCATTCTTACACCAAGCGTTTGTATAGGTAAGGACGTTGAGAGAGGTGAGAACACGAGAGCTTACATGAAGACACTAGGGTTCTACCCAAGTGAAGTTCTCTATTGTTGCGTAGAATTATAAAAACAATGAAGCACCATATTGTGACTTGTCTAAGATATGTCATCCTATAACCTGGGGTGATAAAATTATGAGATTCGTCAATGCCAAACATCAATTTTACTTGTATTCTTTTTTGGTGGCATGATTGTTGATTAATGAGATAGAAGTTAAATTTAGTCCTACTTGGCATGCCAATATATTGATTTGATAGATAATCATGTGATCAACAATTTACTAATAAATTGACCAATTGTTAATTATCTTATCAATATACTATCTATTCTTTGTTTCTTCCTTTCAAATAAGAAAAAACTACAATTTGATAGATGAAAAAGTTTCATCTTTTCTTGCTAGTTTCAGAGTGGTTTGTCATAGCTTGATCTCCTTTGTTCACCGTTGGATCGTTACCATTTTTGAGTATGTTGTTCTTCGAAACCCACTCTACATCTTGACCGAACGGATCATTATTATAATCCGTGTGCTAGGAGATATTGGCCTCGTAATTTTGTAATTCTCTCCTTCCTTCATGAACTATTCTGCATCTTGTTGTTTATGAGTTAGGTTGCTGTTATTTCTGAGTTTAAGTTGCTTCTTGGACTCAGTTTATCTTATTAGAATTTTGTTCTCTCTAGTATTTGTATGCTACCATAATGTCTCTATGTTCTTCTGTGGAAAATGTTCCAATGGTTAGCTCTAACATTGAACAACACAATCAAGTTAAGTCTGGACATACATTAAGATTAGAATTGCAAGATATGTTGAATAGCCATGGGATGAGGATTTCTCAATTTCAAGCTGATTCTGATGTTAGTATAGAGAACCACTCTACTGTCCAAGCTCCTAATGTTGTTCCAGGAATGAACCATGTGTTGGGTTCTAAAGTTGATGAGGTGAAGGTAGGGTCTCCTCAACAAGAACAACTAAAACCTAGACCCAAATTGAACTTTTTAACTGCTTTGAAGGGTTCTGATGTTGATGACAATGAGGGTAGCAAGACCCTTGGCATTAGTTCAGTCCGTAATCTGCACTTTGCTCCCCCTACTATGACGGATGGTCGTGTGACAGTAGCTCCTCCACTTGATGTGTTTGAAGATGGCTGCGAATTTTGGAAATCCACCCTAGTTGGTCATTTTGTGGGGCAGAAATTACCGTATCCCATGGTTAATTCTATTGCCAACAGAATATGGAGCTCCTACGGGCTATCAGAAGTTTTGTCTTCGGATAACGGTTTCTACATCTTCAATTTTGATTCTGTTGATCATGCCACTAATGTGCTGGAACGAGCCCCATGGCACATGGCCAACAGGCCTTTGGTGCTTAAACGTTGGCAGCCGAACATGCAATTTTTGAAAGATGATTTGGCCAGAGTTCCGGTATGGGTTCGGCTGTATAATGTCCCTCTCGAGTATTGGACTATTAAGGGGTTGAGCTGTGTAGCGAGTGCTATTGGAGTCCCCCTTCATGCGGATCATACGACATTGTTGCGTAAAAGGCTTAGTTACGCAAGAGTTTGCGTTGAGATAGATGCTTCGAAGACGTTGGTTAAGGAATATGATCTTCGCTGTCCAAATGGGTTATTCATACCAATTTCAGCTGAGTACGAATGGATACCGTCGAAGTGCAGTAATTGCAATGTCTTTGGACACACCACAGCGCTATGTGCTACTAATAACATTGATAATCTTAAAGTGGTGGCAGAGGGTAAGAGGAATCTAGGAGCTATGAACTCTAAATCTGCGGATAACAAGCAGAATCAGTTTCAGTGGCAGGTAGTTGGTAAACGAAACAAGGGTTCTGTGAGTGG
>Ga0325411_1003489_pt1 | contig 17745 bp, 6 predicted proteins | sample PopdelMetagenome_13_FD_206181 | JGI IMG/M metagenome (GOLD analysis project Ga0325411, IMG submission 206181) | Populus deltoides microbial communities from Bellville, Georgia, United States - Xylem-PdIQD-R4 | ecosystem: Host-associated > Plants > Phyllosphere > Stem > Wood/Secondary xylem...
TATAATTTTTTAGATTCTTGGCCATATATATATATATATATATATATATATATATATATATATATAAGGATTTGTTTGGCAAAAATTCATTTTTTATTTCAAATAAAACTCAAAATAAGCCTAAAGGCGTGTTTGCCAAACATGCCTTTAAGCAAAAAATTCCTTTATGAAAAAGGTTGAAAACTGGTTGACCCGAAATCATTGATTCAACCATGAATTGAATCGAAAATCTTTTGTTTAACTCGAAAACAAGCCTAAAACAAAATAAATAATTCAAAATAGATTAAACTTAAAAAAAAAAACATGAAAGAAAAAAAACATTGTTCTATCAAATCAATCCAATTAAAAGCTTTTATTACATAGAAAACATCAAACACATCCCAAAAATGCTTCAGAAAACAACATCAAACCATAGAATAAAAAAACCACAACAACAAAAAGATAATCACAACCCTACTTTTCAAGCATTCCAAATCTCATCACCATGTTTATAAATATAAATACAGATCAAGTGACCATCATAGACACCTCATGCAGGTCAAATGGAGTCCACTTTTATATAGGAAATATACCTTCAAACCCCTAGAACAACTATGGTCCTCTTTTTTTTTCTTTGTAAAGTTTTGCTTCCACAAACTTGCTGCCTTTTCAAAACTTAAAAAATCCTTATGCTAGGGTCGTGAACCTTTATAACTTGGACTTTCTTTATCAAGATTTCTCCTCCATTTTTCTCCTCCTCAGCTCTAATTTTTCAATGGGTGTTTATTGGGTTTTGTTAAGATTTTTTTATAGATTCAGTCAAGGATCAAGTCTATGTTAAACCCTAAGATTAGGGTTTTTAAATAGGAATTTGGCCAAAATTCAATTTAGTCCCTAAATTCTCAAGTCTTCTTGAATACACCAACTTCCAATTTTATATAATTTTATTCTTGCCAAACTCAATTTTACAATTTGATCATTGGTTTTGAATTTCAATAATCAAGTCCTTAATTACCTATCAAACTTGAATATTTATGCAATTAAACCTCTGATTTAACAAAAATTAGGTTTTCAAAATTGTAATTCAACCCCTAGACTTCAATGTTTTTCAATTAAAGCTCAAATTAAACTCAAAAACCAATCTTCCTTGTAATTAAACCCTGAAAAATTCAAATTAAGCTCTTAAACATCTAGTTTTGGATTTTTCTTGTCACTAGGGCCTTTATTAGTTAAAATTGATTCATTTTTTTTTTAACTTTGGATATTTTGATTCTCCATAACCAATCTTTGGCAATTTTCTAGGCATTCTTTATGTTCTCTCCACGAATATATTTTTTTCAATGTTTTTTTTCAATTTTTATATTTCTTTTTCTGATTATGTTGTGTGTGGGGTCCTAAAATGGATAACAATAACGACACCTCTCTTTATTTGCATTTTGCTTGATATAAATGGGTTCCATAATGGATTTCCACGAGATTAAATGGTATAAATCATTGATTATATGTTTATTTGGTGGTACTTTGAAAATTCTTAGAAACATGGTGATATAGACATAAACACAAAAAAAAGGAAAGATAGCAAACTAGAAAGATATAATTGAAGTTGAATAGGGTTGTCAAACAAAACTCCAGTTCATAATTTTATTGCTAAATATTTATCTTTAAGAGGTTTACAACTCTTTAAATAAATCCAAAAACTAACCTAAACTAATTAGAAAACTAGCCTAAATTGTTGAAACAACACAGTTTGGAGCTGAACCCTTCAGAAACGTTGCAGACTTCCTTCTAAACTTTCTAACACATCTAATTTTGTATTTTTATGACTTTCATAACTCCAAATAAAAGCTAAAAACCAAAAACATGTATGGGCTACAATGAACTTCTCGATAAATTCTGATTTCTTTGTTTTGGCTATTTTTTTAGGCTTCCAAATGGTAGAATTGAGTTTCTAACTATTCATAAAAATTTTAGGCCTATGTTTGAACTTTTCATCTACCTAAAGAACACCTAAAACCAAGATGTGTGACTCCTATTATGAATTAAAAACAAAAAAATGTTACGGTTTGCATAAAGTTTTCCAATATGTTTTGTAAGGGTTTGCAACTGGTGTTTTTTAGGTTATTCCGTATTGGCTGCAAATGAATGTTTTTGGGATAGAAGATGGTTTTTTAGATGATGTTTTAGTGGTTATACTTGTTATGGTTTGGGGGTTTGAAAATGAATGAGTGTGTGGTCTGCAAAAATAGTGGGCTTGATGAGAAAAATGTTGGAGAAACCATAAGTGTAGTTGTCCTAGTGAGGAAAACCTAAAAAGGGAATCTTTTTTTCTTTCTTTCTTTATGGCCAACCTTCTCCCTCTCTCTCTTTTTGTGATTCTCTTTCTTTTTTTGTTCTTCTCACAAAAACCTCCTCCTCCCTTTTTTTTCTCTTGCCCTTTATTTATAATAACAAAATAAATTAGGAAAGCATTAATTGAAGATTTTTTATTTCAAAGAATTTAATTGAATATTTCAAAGATTTTTTGAAAAATTAATTGAAGATTTTTTCCTTTAAAGAAAAATTAATTGAAGATTTCTATTTTAATGAAAAATTTTGTTTTAAATTCACATGATTTGTTTTTTGGATTTTCCATTTTTATTTGAAATATATAAAACAACGGGGGGGTTAATTTGGGTTATAACAGAAGATTTAAAAATTTACTTCATAATTTTAATTTGAAGTATAAGAACGTCAATTTTGATCTCATTAATTCTAAAATTCTCTTCAAGAGATGCAAGGCACATCCTTTGCAATGAGCTTCATCGAGATCATTGAGTTTTAATACAAATTGATGCAGATGAAAACATAAACAAAAAGATAGCAAGTTAGAAGGTAAATTAAAGCTAAATAAGATTGCTATAGAGAATCTTAATTCATGATTTTATTATTGAATACTTCTCTTCAAGTGATCTCTCTCTTTACGAGGTTTATGACTGCTTAAATAAACCCAAAAGAACTTACCTAAACTAACTAGAAAACCTGAAAATAAAGGAAAAGCTATAAAAGTTCTAAACAAGATAGGAAAAATAAAATGGCTAATCTCAATTTTTGATTTTCTAAAACACCATAAGGAAAACATATGTTCCTAAACTAAATAAAAAATAATAATAACTAAGAAAATAATCTCCTTAAAAATTTTCATACATCATATAGGTAATCAATTTAATGTCGAAGATAAAGTCATGACACATCAATCAATTCATATTTTTATAAGACAATCACATAAGTATTGAATTGATGAAAGATGAAAGGGAGGTGTTCTCTTTTCACCTGGTTCATGTAGATGTATGGTGGGGTTATGAATTTTCTGATCAACAATGCCTCGGAAAGTGATATGAAAAAGGGTTTGGATTATCAAGTTAATTTGGATTAATTATTTTTATTAAAACAATATTATTTCATTAATTTAGTCAGATTTGATCAAGTTACAAGTTAATCTAACCAGGTAAATTGTATTTCACAAATTTTTTTTAATTTAACTCAATCTAAATTAAATTTTAGATAATAAGTTTTTCACGTCCCCTGTTTAACAACCATGCTTCTTGGACATTAAGCATGGCATCAATCTGGCGGTGTGTATGTGGCGGGCCTATGTGGGCCTTGTGTGACTGCATGCGGCCCTGCAATAGAAACTGTTGTCCCCAACTTGATATCCTTTCCTCTCCTGCTGCCAAAAAGCAGGAGGGTGGTCCGTACGAATTAAATGAAAGGAAAAGCAGAGTCAAAGACCCTAACAACCCCAGTTACTCCCATGGATATCATAGATACCTTCTCCTTCTATTCTCCCTCTCTCCCTTCCTCTACCCTTCCTTTCCTTATAAGAACAAAAAGTTAGATATGATCTTTAAACCAAATCTCACCTAGTAACATTTTGTCCAGTAACACTCATAATTACATATAAAGACTACCCCAGTTGGAGTTTTGTCTTAATACTACCTAGCACTATCGTTTTTGGAATGAATTTTTGCACATCAAAATTAAATCTACTTCTTTATCTTTACCGTATAAAAAAACATATCATCCACATCTAGATTAGAATATCCATGAGAATTTTACTCCAGTTAGTATAACATAAGTTTGAATAAGGATGATTAAGGAAGAAATACAGTCTTTAATCCTAGCATCGGTCATAGGATTAGTGTTAATACAATAGGATTAGATTAATAGGAAGATTCATGTAAAGAAACAATAAAGTAAGTAGCAAACAAAAATTTATATTCCTAGTTGGGGTAAAAACAATTGCAATTAGAAGCTCATGCTCTTCAAAACAGCTGGCCTTTTTAGGATCTTATGGAAAAAATTAAGAAAGTAATGTATACCACCAAGGATGATGACAATGACAAGCTCACATGAATCCAACCAGATAATACATGAGGTCCCTACATATAAACACACCCCTCCATTTTTATTTGTTTTTCTTTCTCTCTCAAGGAAGATAGAAGCAAGGATTTAGAATGAGGAAGAAAGGGAAAATTGCCTAACTTGAGAAGCTTCCAGGCAAGCACCCTTGTAAGAAAAATCACACGCATGTGCCTACCCTTGTTTCACTCTTATTTTCCATCTATCTATCTGATTTTTTTTAACATTCCAACGATAGGAACTTGCACCCTTTGTAACGTCTGTGAAGGAGCTTGTTGTCTAGTGCTGGTTTTCTTCAAGTCTTCTAGCTTGTCAAAGAATATGGCAGTGACTGTCATTGAGATTATGGAAGAAGAATAATCTTTAACCCTAAAAAAGAGTTACTTTTTAGTACTTGTCTGTTTTGATCCACCGATTTGCCTTTAAACACAACCCCCACTTCTTTTCTTTTTTGGATAGAAGGAGGTACTATTTCTAGTTTGCTAACCTACTTTAATCTTTCCCTCTCCTAGCTTGCTAGTATTAGATCTTGCCAAAGGAAAAGACAAGATCTTTTATAATTATTAGCAAAGAAATGGAATTTGGGACAGGTTTTAGTGAGGGAGATCAAATGAGTAGAGGAAAAGGACTCCCTTTTTCTTCATACTCATCTTGGAATTCATCTCCTTCATCATCTTCTTCTCAGCAAAGAAATCAACTTGTTTTAGGCCAAATCTATGAAAACCACCAAATGGGCTCTTGGTTAGGTAACAAGTATGACCAGGTCGATCAAGATACATCAAGATTTAATGAGAGTGTAGCTGTCAACGCCGCTAAACTTGACCCTGTGGATGTCAATGATGAAGAAGAAGGCGGCCGAGGAGAATCTAGTAGTGTGCAGGTGATAGAAAAGGAGCACATGTTTGATAAGGTTGTAACTCCAAGTGATGTAGGTAAGCTAAATCGCCTTGTGATACCAAAACAGCACGCAGAGAAGTACCTTCCTTTAGATTCATCATCGAATGAGAAGGGGCTTTTACTGAATTTTGAGGATATGAATGGTAAAGCTTGGAGATTCAGGTATTCATACTGGGGCAGTAGCCAGAGCTATGTTATGACTAAAGGTTGGAGCCGTTTTGTCAAGGAGAAGAAGCTTGATGCTGGTGATATTGTGTCTTTTCAAAGAGGGGTAGGTGAATTGGGTAAAGATCGTTTATACATTAATTGGAGGCGCCGGCCAGACGCACCGGACGACCCCTCTCGCCATCTACACCACTTTCACAACCACCATTTCTCAGCAATCCCTTGGAGCCCTTTACTCATGCGCCCACCAACAGTACCAGTCTTGCCAAGGGACCACCTTCACTTGTCTAATCCTAATAGAAATACTTGTTACAAAGTTGGTGGTAGTTCTTATGGTTATGGTTATGGTTATGGTAATTACAGCAATGTGGTAAACCCTTGTTCATCTTCTGGTTCAGTTTTTTACATGACATCATCAGCAGGAGCAGCAGCAGCATTAGAACCAGCCCCGCAACAGGTTGGCATGGGGATGGTGCAATGGCTAGGAGGAGGTGGGGTTGTAGAGCCAGTGGTGTATGAGTCGGTGCCGGTGGTCCAAGGGAAAGCAGCAGCAAAGAGACTAAGGTTGTTTGGTGTAAACATGGACTGCCCCATTACTGATCAATCCGATGACTATGGTCACAAATTGTCCTCAACAACAGCAGCAGCAACAACATTACCTCATAATGCTACTATTGCATTGCAGCCTAATCCTCAACTCTCTTCACAGTCTTTGCAACATCCTCTCCACCAATTGAGGCACTATAGAGGCACTCCACTAGCAGCAATGCCACCCTCCACCACTCAATTTCTCCACAAAGGGAAGTCATTATCACCATCATCATCCTCCATGTCCTTGGATTTAGATATCTGATTATTGACTCCTTATGAGGTCCAAAATTCTAAACTTTTCCATCAACAAACACAACAAGAAGGTGCATATCAAGAAAACTAGCTGATCGATCACTTCTTTTACATTAGATATCTTCATTTCTTTGATGTTCTACCTCCAAGACCCCAGAAACCACAAATTATGCTCCTCCTTCACCGGTCATTACTTGATGATGATGATGATGATGAATAAAAGAGGAATGAAAAGGATCTTATCAATGAATTAATATTGCTGCCTACAATAGTACACAAGTGGTTTGTTGAAAGTTTGGGGGGTTTTCAAAGGATTTATTAGCCATCATCCAGAAAACATCAGAAACTTTGAGAGAGATAGCTAGCTCTAGCCGCCACCAATGTTTCAAGTACTGTCTTTCGTTTTCACTTTGTATAAATATATGTAGTGCATGTCAATAGATATAGACATATCAGACATAGATCCAACCTTGTTTCCCAAGATTCCATGTTTTCTTTTCTTTTCTTTTTGTAGAGCCTGGTTTCGTTTTCCTCATTATGTATCAATGCCGTGGTTTCTCCCTGATTTTATTAGTTTCCAACATCTTTTCTCATTGGGTACTAACTATTCTCTCTCTGATCTTCCTTATCTAAGTACATAGACTATCGCATAGTATAACAACCTTTCCTGACTCCTGTGCATAAACTTAGTACTGTAAGATTATTAGCCAACCTGATATAATCTATAGGTTGTTTTCTTCTCTCTTTCTCTCTTGTTTTTAGCTTGGTATCTAGGTTGTTGTTCTTGTTACTGGTTTGCCACAGGTTTAGCAGACAAAGTAGCAGAGCTTTAAAGGTAGTGTTTTTCTCTTATTTCTTGCCCTCTTTATTTATTTTATCTCTGATTCTTGTTTCCATGTCTAGGTCTCTTCTTTTTAAAACCTTTTTTTTTTTTTTTTTTTTTTTTTGGAGGGGGTGTTCTTTATAACCAATTAATCCTCATTAATTCCCTTATGAATCATCATTATACAAATAACTTAAACACTTATTTTTTTTTTTTGTGATTAGCAGTAATCATGTTTAGTTGATTAGAAGATAACCACAAAGTCTAAGATAGTGATACTAATACCTACTGACTCGTTGCAAGTTGTTACTTATCTTTAATTATTAAATATTTAGTTGGAACTTATTAAATAGCACAGAAAATATTTAGAAAAATAATATAGTTTGGTTACCAAATCATACCAAATCATATATATATATATATATATATATATATATATATATATATATATATATATATATATTATTTTTTAAAATATTTTATTTAATGTATTATTTGTTTTAATTTTTTTTACTGTGCTAATTTAAAAAAAAAATCAACTTTTTGTTCACTTCACTATTTCATTACACGCTCTTATGGCCATGTTTTCAATGAAATATAATTATAATAGAAGGATTCCTTTACAAACTTGTCCCTTTCTTTGATGCTAACATGATAAATTATAAAGTATTAGCACTGTAATTAACTTATATTCATGTCATTTTCACTTCAATCTAACATTTCTTGCACTTCAAAAACATGCTAATTAATTTAAAACTATTTTGGTCTCATGTATTCTTCTCATTCTTATCACAATTTCATGATTTAGCAGACCAAATTAATTTCTTTCCCAATGACATCATAATTGGAATCCCATTGAATCTCTGTGTTGACCTTCACTAATTAAGCCCTTATCAATGACGAAAAGGACAAGTACTGTAGTTTGCTTGTTAAAACTAGAATGCTAGTTTGAGAACAAGCTAGAAGACATGAATTACAGTACTCTGCATGCCACAATACACAACAGGTCATCTGAGTATTATGCTAAATACATCATGTCGAATGTGGTTACTTTATTTTCCTTCTCTACCTACTAGCCATTTCTCCAACTATTGCTATCATCTAATATATATATATATATATATATATATATATATTAGGCTATGCTCCTGGCCTCTTTTAACTTTTAAGATGACTAGTGCCTACAAGTTAATTTGGTTGCAGTATTGGAACAGTGAATGGAGAGCTTGACAACAGATAAAATCTCATATCACTCTCTTCATTATTGAAATAGTTGATGGGTTTCTGATCAAGTTCATACAATATGTGTCCTCTTTGTAGCCATAAATATTCTTTTTTGCATATTCTAGTGATGTGGTGAGATTTAGCTCTACATGATTATGCTTGAATAATCACTGAGATATCCTTGAACTGTGAAATTAATCTTTTCGTTTGAGTTGGCCATTTCTGTTGGTGCAAATCTATAATCAAGAAATAGCTATATATTATTCCATAATCCTAGATGCATGCAATCTCTCAGGAAAATAAATCCATATACCTGTTGGTGCTACCTTTTTTATGGTATTCTCGCTAGTCCATTAATAGTATCACAAAATCTATGAATTTGCTTAAGAGTTTCCAGCTCGCAAAGTGCCTTTGAATGTAGGTTACTGGGGTTGAGGTGCATGCCAAATTGATTGTGTTGATTTTGGAATGCCTTAAATGTGGAAGGCCCGAGTACTCCTTAACTTTATACGTGTAATTGGCAAGTAGAACTTTATACCTAGAAACGTTTGTTAGCGTAAAAGGTTTTGGTTTTTTCAGAAGAATGAGATCAAGTTTTTGTGGGGGTAAAAGTAAAAAATTCTGGTTCTGGATTACAAGGGAAAGAGGCAAATTTCCCATCCCATGGATATATGTGGTTGTTGTGGCTAGCTTTAGTGATAACACATGAAATATATGTATTGTGTTCTTCTGTACCAGGTTAATTTTCCTACTTGTTAGTACGATCAATTCATAACCTAGTTGATGGATATAAATAAAATGAATAAAAAAATCCCTTCAAAATAGATTTCAATTTTTTTTTCAAAATAGACCCAACAAGAATACCAATTAAGCTTGAATTTGATATCCCAAGCTAAAAGTACACTAGAGGGGCCAAAAAACGTAAGATCGGATGTTGTAGCCTGAGCCCAACTCTTAGAGAACATGGGCACGGGCAAGAAGCTCGAGCTTATACAGGGCGCATGCCCAGCATAGGCGTGCACCCTAGCACTCGAACACCCTTGTAAGCTCGAGTTTCCATGCCTGAGCCTCACATGATCAGGCTCGGGAGCGCACCTCAAGCCCAACATGCTTGAGTCTAGACAACATGCCTAGACCCATTTCTCATTTCTAATGGGACTGAGACCAACACTCACTAGGGATTTTTCATGCTTCATACCATCAAGGGAGGTCACATACCTCTCACACTCAAGTGCAACCTCTCTTCAAGGAATGAACTTGGTTTTTCTAGTGCAATAAAACCACCCTCCATGGATTTGTCCCCTCCATACTTTATAAATTTTTCTAAGTATGGTTTCCACCCCCTCCCCCTCTCCATGAGTTCCCCTTAGCCCTTTAAAAATCTTTTTAAGTATAGGCTCATCTTCCATGAGTTTCCACCAGCCACTTAAAATTTTTTATAAGTATGGAGTCTCTTTTATATCTCACCTCACCTTCTTAAAAAATTTTCTAAGTATGGATTCCTCCATGGTTCCCCTCTATATACTTAAATTTTTTTTAGATACAGTGCACACCCTTACACACAGGCTCTCTAGTTTATTACCCGGGTTTTCAATCCCTCTTCTCATATGAAGAAAATTCAACGAACTCATCATGATAACCAAGTATTTTTACAAGTTTTTATGAATTAATACCACAAAGACTTGAGGGTGCTGATAGATCCAAATAAAATAGACCCAAAAATTCCTCATAAAATGGACCTAAAACATTTTTCAAAATAGACTCAATAAGTACACTCATTAGGCTAGGGCTTGGTATCTTGAGCCCAAAGTACAACATAGGGTCTAAGAAGAGTGGGCTCGAGCGTGGTAGCCATGAAAACTAAATGAGATGATCCAAATTATTGTTCCAGTCAATTCTTTTTGAAATTACCTATTTTTTTGCTTGTGTCTAACCTACTTATGAAATTAAAGCCATGAAAACCGAATGAGATGGTCCAAAATATTGTTAGAGAGTTATCTCTCTTGTGATTTCCATGCGGCCTAGTTTAATTGTGTGTTTGGTATTGTAGTTGTGGTTTGAAAAATTAGATTTAAAAAAGGTTATAAATTATAGCTTTTTTGTAATCAATATTTTAAGAAAGAGTTTTCAGTAGGATCATGCAAAACTATTATATATTTTGATTACCTAAGCACTTTTAAAATTATAATTAGAGCAAAACATATAGTCAATCACTTCAACACCCTACCAAACAGTTAAACACAACAATAACTAATTCTTTGCTTTGAAGAGAAGTAATTTTCTCACTTTAAAAATGGTTTTGTGGCATTGTCAGCCAACACACGCAAGTTCAATAATACTGCACATGAAAGAGGCCAAATCTTAGGTTAAACAGCAATGACAGACAAATGATTAGTCAGTAATCCATCCATGTGCACGTATACTGTTTAATCACATTCTTGTGAATCCCGCAATGAACATAGAAAAATTGGATCCATAATCTAAAGTGCTAGTAAATGATTAATCTAGAGTTAAATGATATAATCAGAACCTTATCTTAATTAAGGCAAGCAATAATTGAAGAGAACGAGTATATACAGCTACCTGAACTATATCTTAATCCCCTAATTAACGATACCGGCCCTTTGAAGGCCAAATCTTTTTTAATAAATAATATCCTAACTTAATTATGTTTAAAGAGCACTCTACGTACGTTAATTCCTTAATTAATTAATTTGATGGCCTACTATCAATGTGATCAATAATTATAATGGACGCAGTTAAGGTGGTGGCATAGCGGGAAAAGGGACTTGTTTTCTTTTTCTGTATCCGGGTTTGATTTTTTCTGTACATATCTGTTATCCTCGCGGTGCCTTACCTGTACACTAGACTTGTAGGGTGTTCAGTAAACCCGAGAATTAGTCATGGTGTGCGTAAACTGGTCCAAATACCCCGAGTTATCAAAATAATAATAATTATTATTATTATTATAAGGGACACGAGATGAGAATTTAAGTTAATTACGAAGCCGAATTTAAAAATACACACTAGTTTCTTCAGAGGCCAAGCTATACTGAGAACCTCTTTTAAAGGGTTGGTGAAAAATATTATTTACTTATTTGGTTTAAATAAGATAAATTTTATTTGATGAATAAGAACTCGGATTCAAATCCTTTGATGAAGAGGAGAAATTCTTAGTCTTGAGAGTGTGTTTTGGTGTATTTGATCAAATTAGCCAGATTAGAATATATTTTATATTCTATAGTCTTATATGTATACAAAATACAAATATATTAGTTTTCTTCAATGTTTCGTATATAGATGTTTAATGATGATCCCTAAAAATCTTTAGATTAATAATTGCTAGTTTTAATTCCTATACAAAACTTTGAAATTTAAAGTGGAAAAAAATGTACACCGCAAGATACGTATATCAAACACCTCCAATAAAATGGAAGCATAAATTGATTTATTCTTTCACCAACCATATTATAAAAAACAAAATTAAATATGCCTACGCTTTACACATTCCTGTCACACTATTGGAAAAAAAAAATGCCAGACTTGTTTTATTTCAGAAGTTGAGTTGATAGGGCAGGGCTTAGCTAAGACTATGTAGTTTTTGTAGAGTTGTAGATTAGGTGTTGTTTGGAATCATGTTTCAAAATGGTATTTCATGAAAATTCAAAATTTTATTGTTTATTTTTTTTAGATTTTTTTAATGTGTTAGTGTATAAAATAATTTTTTTAAAAAATAAATAAATAATATTATTTTAATATATTTTCAAATAAAAAAAACATATTAAAAGATAATTGTTACTATATTCTCAAACATACTCGAAAATCATAAATACTATAAAAAAAATTGATTTTTTTTACTTTAAATTAATATTTTTTATGTGTTTTCAAATCATTTTAATGTGTTAATATTAAAAATAATTTTAAAAAATAAAAAAAATAATTTTAATATATTTTTAAATAAAAAAATAATTTTCAAAAACAACTACTAAATTTAACCCCAAAAAAATCCCGGTAGACATGAGCCGTAGAATAAGCTTAGTTGTTGTTGGATTGTTATCCTTCAACAAAGACAAGCCACTGAAGTACTTCACTCTTAAACATGAACTAGTCAGGGGCTAGTCAGGGCTGCCTTGGAGAGTCTTAGCTAGTAGTCAGGGCTGCCTTGGAGAGACTTAGCTAGTAGTCAGGGCTGCCTTGGAGAGACTTAGCTAGGAGTAAGGTGCTTACACTAGATCACAGAGCCAGTACCACAGCTAGACATCTCTAACATTAATATTTTGGTCCGTCTTATACCATTTTTATGGCTTCAATTTCATAAGTTAGGAAACACTCATTATAATAACTGCATTTTGTACACTTTCTAGCGAGTGTAATAGATTATGCTTTTTAATTATGTGTTCTTTGAAATTATATTTTATTTTAAAAAATATTAAATTAATATATTTTTTATAATTTTAATGTGTTAATATTAAAAATAAAAAAATAAAAATAAAATAAAAAGTACTTTTAAATTTTAATTTTAAATAAAGAGTATTTTGATGGCATACTCAAACGCGGCCTAAATTACATGAGATATATTCATAGCTTCAACCAGGAAGTGATGACTAATTAAGGCCCCGTTTATTTACTGGAAAATAGTTTTTTTTGGAAAGTGAATTCCAGGAAAGTGAATTATTTTCTGGTGTTTGGTAGTGTAATGAAAAATAAGTTGGAAAACACTTTCTGGTGTTTGGTTATGTCATGGAAAATGAGCTGGAAAATAACTTATTAATGTTTTATTTTTCTCAAGTTTATTAAAATAATGAAGAACAAATCTTACAAATTAAAAAGTTGAATGAGAATGAAATTGAAAAAAAAATTAATTTCTTAAATTATCTCAAATAAAATAAATAATAATCAAAATAATAGAGATCAAATCTAAAAAATAAAAAAAAATGAAAGATGAAGAAATTAAAATAATAATAATTAAAACTTCTTAAATTATTTCAAATAAAATAAGTAACAATCAAAAGAATAAGGACCAAATTCGATAGATAAAAAATTTCAATAAGAAAATAATAAGGGAAAAGCAAATAACAATTATAAAAATGAGGACCAAAGTTAATATAAAAATTAAATTTTAAGAGATGAAATTGAAAAATAAATATTTAAAACAAAATATATATAGCAATCAAATGTTTGAGGACCAAATTTGATATAATCAGCAAATAATATGATATTTTTAAATTTTTCACAACTTTTAGAAAGTGTTTTCCGCCCAAATTTTTCAATAAAACATTTTCCTGAAAACCAAGTCAAATTTTTCTTTGACTGGAAAATGTTTTTTCTTGATCAATTTTTCTAATAACAAATAAATACAGAAACGTTTGGAAAGTGATTCGTTAAAAAGTAGATTTTGAAAAACAAACATACCCTAAGATTAATACTAAATAGCATAAGACCTTAGCCCCACTTGTGTTGAATACTTAGCTTAAGTTAAAAAAAAAATTGGAAAACAAAAATGACTTTTTTATTATAATAAGAACAAAAATGACTTGGACGTACTACATATCACTATAAAAGTTAACCTAGCCAGTTTGGACTTTGGAGTTCAAAATATATTTCTTGAGCATTAAAATGCTTACCTCAACACTATTTGTGGTACAAGATAATGTAACCTAACACTCTATGAAAACAGTATTGAAAGGGTTCAAACAAGTTCAAAAGCACCCACCGATGGTAACTACACATGAAAGATAATAAAGTAATCAAACCAAACTAGATGCCAAGATTTTCCAACACATAAACCTGAGGGTATATCAATGGAGATGGAGAGAGAGAGAGAGAGAGAGAGAGAGAGAGGAGAAGAAGAAAAGTCCCCACTCTAGCTAGAAAGGGATTGTGTAGTAGGGTTAGGGTTCATAGGCGTAATCAATGACGACAATAAAGAAAGGAATACAAAGAAAAGTAGTTCATTTCCATTGGTCTTTAAGCCATGGAATACAAGAGAGAAGAGTGTCGACATGCACCCTCCTCAGTGCTCCCACTCCCTAGAATTGCATGGACCACGTTTAATTATTATTTTTCCTTCTTGTTTGTAAGGCATCCAATTCCCCGTGATTGTATATCATTACCATACCCTTCTTTTCTTTTACTTTTTTATGGATAATTAAACTTTTAATAAAATAATATAAATCATATCATAATACTTTACTTAACAACTTAAACTATTAAATTAAAATATTTCTCTGATAGGATATCAGAGCATTGATAACCATGCGGTTACGAGTTTCAATTTCACCATCCACATTTATTTGATAAAAATTAAGTACAAGGTAGTATGAATTTGTACGAGTTTCAATCTCAAAAGACTTTCACTTGATGGAATGTGTTAGAGAATAATATAAACCATATCCTAAAATCTCTCACCTAACAACTTAAACTATTGGATTGAAAAAGTTCTTTGATACAAAGTAGCAAAAAAAAAAAATACATATAATCTAAAAGAGAAAAGAGAAAAGTAATGTCATGAAAGTTTGAATCAAAACTTGTTCAAGTTATTGAATTTAATTTAATTATAGACCTAAAGGTATTATGGTAAGGTATTATGGTTTGGTCAAATAACATCAAATCAAGGCTTGAAACATGGCACATTAGCTCATTTAGTCCTGATGTTTTTTTTTTTAATTTGTATTTGTTGGTTCTTTATTTTTTATTATCTACTTTTTATTTTTTCAAGTTTTTGTTTTCTTCTTTGTTTTTTTTCTTGTATCTTACTTTTGACTACTTTTTAATTAGCCGTCTTAATATATCTAAGCTAAGGAAAAAAAACAACACACCAATTTATAAGCATCTTTACCCGGTAATTAAACATTAATTTTCTATCAGCTGTATTCAACTATAAAGCAATAAATGTAAAACTAGCTCCAAAATTGAATTACAATCCGCAACTCTTCATGAAATAACAATTGATTTCTAGCCATCCAAATCCTCCACAAAATTCCATAAACCAAAATGATGATAACTTGACATTGAAACTTACCTTTTACCAACATGCTCCACTCTATCCTAAGTTTTGGGTTATTATTTTGGTTTGTTTTATATGTTATTATTTTGGGTTCAATCCAAGTTTTTTTTTTTTTTGTCATAGATATACTAATTTACGTGTAACTTAGTTTTGATCGTATACGAAAAGGAATGAAAATACATGACTGTTTGGAAAATACTATGAATGGTAAAGAGTAAATACCCTCTTGCTTTCTCTGCAATTATTTTTATTTCTATGTTGTAAAATATAAAAGAAGAAGACGAAAGGATTGAAGAGTGAGAGAAGAAAGGAGAGAGAGGTGCATGGCATGCTTTTTCCCCTCATTCTACACTGAACATTCCATGTCCCTTGAAGAGTTAAAAGGGACAAGATATAGAATCTGGACTGTTGTTGATTGTGAGTCATCAAAATATGTTAAGGAATGAACGGCTAAGATTGAACACACACACACACAAAAGGGGTTGCAGGCTTGCAGCACTTTTTATCTTTTGGTTTCTTTATGGGATCATATATATGATACTTTCCTGCAGAAAGAAATGAGCAAAGGCAAGGAAATTAAGCAGCAGAAAAAGAAGAGAAGCAGAAGTAGAAGTGAGTAGCTAGCACAGAGAGGAAAGAAAAGAAAAGAGAGTAAAGCTATGTTCAGTGTTTACAGCTATATAAGGCTTTCATATTATAATTATGGCAAGGCATTAACGATATTGTGAGAACTACTGCAAAGACTGGCAGCAGATCCCAGAAAGCAGCCACAATCATATAGGGTGGTGTTGATAGCAACATCTCATTATAGGTACACACACACCCCTCCAAAACAGCCGTAAAGATAAAGGAAAACGCATTTACATCATGCATGTGTATAGATCTGTCTTCTTCTTCAAACCATTAGGGCATTCTTGCACTAGTTTTTTACATGCCAACTCTAAATCTTTACCACGTCCAGAACCTAGATCCATACATTTCAAAAAAGTTTCTTTTTCATTGTCTTTCAGTGGATTCAAATATAAAAAAATAACGTCAAGAATAAACCCGATTGTGGCTACAAAGAAGTATATAAAAGTACTATACTTGAGTATGTTCGATGAATGAGAGGATGATGATCAGGAAAATGCATTTACATCATACATGTGTATTTTGGGACTAATTTTTATGTTTTAAACCTAAATCCTTATTACGTTTAAAACCTAGATTGATAAGTTAGTGTTTCATTGGACTAAGTTTGGGGTTTGGATACGAAGTAATAACATGGAGAGCAAATCCTTTTTGTTAGGTAGTCTTTGGTTACTGATTCAAGGCAGAGAAGATAGAGATAATAGATATTGTCAAAGAACTATCTCAACCTAATAGCTTAAACTGTTAGGTGAGATCCCGAGATATTATTTATATTATTCTCTAACACACCCCCTCAAGTGAAAGCCCTTGAGCTTGAAATTTATACAGGCTCATTTTATCTTTGTGCTTAATTTTTATCAAATAAATGGAGATGGTGAGATTCGAACTCGTAACCGCTTAGTCATCAAGTATTTTGAATTCAAATATAAAATAATAACGTGAAGAATAAACCCGATTATGGCTACAAAAAAGTATATAAAAATACTATACTTGAGCATGCTCGATGAATGAGAGCATGATGATAAGGAAAATGCATTTACGTCATACATGAGTATTTTGGGACTAATTTTTATGTTTTAAATCTAAATCCTTATTACGTTTAAAACCTAGATTTATAAGTTAGTGTTTCATTGGACTAAGTTTGGGGTTTGGATACGAAGTAATTTCAAACTCAATAGCTTAAACTGTTAGGTGGGGTCCCGGGATATTATTTATATTATTCTCTAACACCCCCCCTCAAGTGAAAGCCTTTTGAACTTGAAATTTATATAGACCCACTTTATCGTTGTGCTTAATTTTTATCAAATAAATGGAGGTGGTTAGATTCGAACTCGTGACTGCTTAGTCATCAAGGCTCTGATGCCATGTCAAAAAATCATCTCAACCCAATAGCTTAAGCTGTTAGGTGAGGTCTCAGGATATAATTTATATTATTCTTTAACATATATAAAAATATATTTTGTTAGAGAAATAAAGATAGAAATACAAAATACATCTATTTCTATAATATTTCTGAAATGAATTTTGTAATTTTAAAACAAGAATTAATAGCATGGAGAGCAAAGTCATTTTCTAAAAGATAAATTTGTTTCTGAAATGATTTTAAAATGAATTTTTATGTATGAGATGTATGTTTATTTGTTTCTATTATCTCTATTTTTTTTATCCAAAAATAATAATCAAACACTCCTTATACAAACACCAGAAAGTTGTGTGTAAAAAACTTAAATTACTACCTTGTACAAACACTAGAAAGTTGTGTGTAAAAAACTTAAATTAC
>Ga0325411_1003490_pt1 | contig 17743 bp, 13 predicted proteins | sample PopdelMetagenome_13_FD_206181 | JGI IMG/M metagenome (GOLD analysis project Ga0325411, IMG submission 206181) | Populus deltoides microbial communities from Bellville, Georgia, United States - Xylem-PdIQD-R4 | ecosystem: Host-associated > Plants > Phyllosphere > Stem > Wood/Secondary xylem...
CGTTAAAGAAAATGGTAAAGTAACCCAATAGAGAAAATAATTTGGGATCTAGCATAGTTTCACGTGTCGTAGATGTCATCTGCGATTTCATTCAAGATTTAAACTCGGAAACTTTTTTCTTCCCCTTTCTCTCATTCTTTCCTCCTTTATCTCTCTCCCAACAGCCACCCGCCCCTCCTCTCTCACTACCGTCTACAACCTTCCTATCTCTTCCCACTGCCAAAAACACCCACAACAGCACTTCATTACCCATCTCTCTCCCTCTCTCCCCCCCACCATGATGGCTCATCCTTTTTTCAGCCAAAAAAATTACCATCACTGCCCACATTCTAGATGTAGAGATATATTGAACACTTCTCCTCTATCAATTTGGTGTAATTTATGCTTAATGTGTGTTAATTTGATTTTATTGAATGTTAAGGTTTTAAATTAGGGATTAAGTTAGATATATTTTAAGTTGATAATTAGGTTATTTTCTTAAATAATCAATGATTTTGGGTTGTTGATTGTGAATTAACAAAAGTAAGTTACGCGAAAGGGAAGATACTACCACCCCTGAAGCGTTCTACCTAAGACAGACTGCATTGTTAGTTTTGTCTTATATTGTTAAAGGTTTGCTTATGTTTTGTTCTTATGGTATTCCTATAATATTCTTGACTCAGTCATAAGTGAATATTCGCCTATGAATATTTCCAACTCTAGCATTGGTAAATATTGTGTAACCCGAAAAGTATGGTATTCTTGGCTCTGGCGCCAGTGAATAAATTCATAAAATTTGGATTAAAAGAAAGGGAAACTATATTATTTTTTTATGGGCTGGATTTGGCCCAGCTGTACGAGACGAGTTGGATCCAACATGCTCAACCTGGTTACTAGCCCAAACCACTAACCGGCTTTGCCATTGTTGCTTGCATGCATTAATAATTCACACATGCATGCATCTATAACAATATAATTAAATTATCATAACAGGGAAAGAAAAAGAACTTATTCGGGCATGACTACTACTGGATGCAAGGCAGAGGAAGATGGTCGGGCACTGCTCGCGGTTCTCAGTCTAGCCTGCTGTTCACGATAGAGACGGGGTGCTGGCGCCAAGGAGATATTTCATATGTTGCTTCAGTGAAGGCTGGAAGAATATTTAGTTGTCGTGCTGTTGCTGCTATTTGCTGCTTTGGGAGGAGAGATCTGGTTGTCAAAGCTTGCAGCTTGCTATTGTTCATAGTTGGTGTAGAGCTGCTTGTTCGAGAAAGATCTTCTCGGTCGTGAATGTCATTGTGCTACAGAAATCAATACTGCCTCTACTGGGAAGAGAAGGTTACTGCTGGGGGAGCAGGAGTGTAGTTGATGGAGGTGTTTGGTGTTTTCGGTGAGGAGGAAATGATGAGTGACTTATGGCCAAGATGAAGGAACCCCTTTGTTGCTGCCGGCTTACCTAGGTAACTTTCTCTCATCCATTATTCTATCAATTGCATGTTTCTTGTGGCTGATGAACTGTGACTTTTGGTGATTGCTTTGCTGCTAGTAAAAGAAATTGTTCACGGTGCAACATTCCTGGCCTGGTGGTTTGGTGTTGTCTTGCCTTGATGAGAACCAAGCTTGATAAGCTAACAGAAAGCAAAAGCAAGGTTGGAGGGCAATCCTTGACACTGGCTATTTTAGGAAGTTATTTTTTTTGTTTAGGTTATTATTTCCTTTCGGGACTTTGGAAGAAAATGGTAGGGAATAGGTACTTAACAACCCAGCTTGGTCACTAGCTAGGTTTTCTTGTGATGGCTTCTCCTAGATTTTCTGGTAATGCCTCCCCTCAGGGTTTTTTTTAATGCCTCTCCCCTTTTTATATGTACCAGGATCTGTATTTATAATACAAAAGTCTTATAGCACATGGGAAACAAAGTCCCAAACAAACTCATTCTCTTTTTAAAATTTGAATTTGATTAAAATTTGAATTTGATTAAGAATCAAATTTGAAAAAAAAATGATAACTATCATTATCTTGATGATAAGAGGAGAATGACAAAAACACATTGCAGTCCTTAGTTTTCTCACAAGTTGACAAATCACACTTTTTATCAAAATAAATCCCTAATCTTTTAATTTTAAATTTTAATCCCTATAAAATTAGATTAAAAGCAAATGGACCAAAATTGAATTATAACAATTGTCCCCTCTTTACAATAGTTACGGTGCAAAGGCATTGAAAAATTCATTTTCTTTTGGCTTTGTATGGTAAGTTTGTAAAGAAAATAAGCGTGAAAGCCCTTTAACTTCTTTTCTTTTGATATTTTTTTCCTTTTTTGGTTTTTGTTTTTTTGCAAAGAATTATCTAATTGTTCCAGATGACTTACCCGATGGTAAAAAGAGTGCAAATATTTTCAAAAGTGGTCTCATTGTTCCAAGGGACCTGCCCGACGGTGAAATGCGAGGAATCTCGTAAGTGGTAGGTGACTTGCCCGATGGTGAAGAAGAATGCAAAGAATTTCATGAGTGGTCTAATTGTTCTAGGCGACCTGCCTGATGGTAAAATGCGAGGAATCTCGCAAGTGGTCTAATTGTTCTAAGCGACCTGCCTAATGATAAATAAGAACACGAAGAATTTCACGAGTGGTCTAATTGTTCCAGGCGACCTGCCCTACGGTAAAATACGAGGAATCTCGCAAGTGGTCTAATTGTTCCAAGTGACCTATCCGATGATAAAATGCAAGGAATCTCGCAAGTGGTCTAATTATTCCAGGTGACTTGCTCGATGGTGAAGAAGAATGCGAAGAATTTTGTGGTCTAATTGTTACAGGCGACCTGCCCGATGGTAAAATGCGAGGAATCTCGCAAGTGGTTTAATTATTCCAGGTGACCTGCCTGATGATAAAGAAGAAAGCGAAGAATTTCACGAGAGATCTAATTGTTCCAGGCAACCTGCCCGATGATAAAATGTGAGGAATCTCGCAAATAGTCTAAAAGAACGCAAAGAATTTCATGAGTGGTTTAATTATTTCAGGCGACCTGCCTGATGGTAAGAAGAATGCAAAGAATTTCACAAGTGGTTTAATTGTTCCAAGCAACCTACCTGATGGTAAAAAGAATGCGAAGAATTTCGCAAGTGGTCTAATTGTTTTAGGTGACCTATCCGATGGTAAAATGCGAAGAATCTCACAAGTGATCTAATTGTTCTAGGCATCTTACTCAATGGTAAAATGCAAGGAATCTCACAAGTGGTCTAATTATTCTAGGTGACCTGCCTGATGGTGAATAGAATGCAAAGAATTTTTCGAGTGGTCTAATTGTTTTAGACAACCTGCACGATGGTGAAATGCGAAGAATTTTGCACGTGATCTAATTGTTCCAAGCAACCTGCTCGATGGTGAATAGAATGCAAAGAATTTTGCAAGTGGTCTAATTGTTCCAGACGACCTGTTCGATGGTGAAATGCGAAGAATCTCGCAAGTGGTCTAATTGTTCCAGGTGACCTGTCCGATGGTAAAAAAAAATACGAAGAATTTCACAAATGATCTAATTGTTCCAGGCGACTTGTTCGATACTGAAAAAGTGCGAAGATTTTTCGCAAGTGGTCTCATTATAATGGGTGACCTACCCAGGTGAAAAATACAAATATTTGTGAGTTCTTAGAGAGAACTCCTTTAAAGATATTTGGTTGTAAATCAAAGAAAGAGATACAATTGAAGGACAAACTTATTATTTCATTGAAATTTTAAAAAAAAAGCTCAACAACAAAGACCTTATGCTAACATCTTGAGCTATGATTACTAGCAAAGTGATACATAAAAGGGTTACACACTCAGCAACCATTGATTGAAATTTCTGGAATCTTCCGATCATCCCTCTCCTATGAATGCCTCGACAGGGGCACCTTTTTAATAGTTAGTTAAAGTTACGTATAGACAAGTCTTAGCCTAATAACACTATAGCTTCATCTTTAGGACGATTGATCTTTAGGTGTCTTTGTTTTGGTAGTTCTTTCTCTCGCCTTTGTAACCACCTTTGATATGTGAACCTCAGTTTCATTTCTTTTTCTAGTGAAACTTTTCTCCTCAGTCTAGTCAACAATCTGTTTTAATCGAATGACTTGTTCAATCCTCTCAACTATAACAACCAGGTTAGATAAATATTGTGTAGAGCTTTCAACCAAGTATTCAAAGTATGAGGCCTTGAAAGTGTTGGCAAACAAATTGATCATCTCTTTTTTTGACAAAGAAGGATTAACCTGTATAGTTGTCTCACACCATCTTTGGGTGTATTCTCTCATGGACTCCTTGTTGTCCTTTTCCATAGCTTATAAGCTTGATCTACAAGAGCCTACATCCATATTGAACTTATACTATCTAATGAAGGCATCAACTAATTCTTTCCACTTTTTTACTTTAGTATTGTCCAACCACATATATCAAATGAAGGCAGCATCACTTAAACTGTCTTGAAAGAAGTGAATCAACAGTTTTTCATCATAGACCACCTCAGGTATTTTGTTGTAGTATGCCTTGAGATTAGTTACAAGGCATTGAGTTCCTATGTATTTGACAAATTCAGGCACTCTAAATTTTTAGGAATGATCACGTTGGGCACTAAACACATCTCAGTAGTCTTTATATGGTCATGTAAGCTAGTTTCCTTAAATGCCCTTATCCTTTGCTCTAAAGCAGCCAATTTGTCAGGCCATTTTCTCTTACCATCTTGTTTTTTTTAAGATTCCTTCATTGTAAAGTCAATGGTAGATGATATTTTTATGGGATATACTACTTGAGCAAATTAGAAATACGTAGCCTGTTGAGATTCAAATGACACCTCATTTGCCCCTAGATTTTGTGGATTTGCGAGCAAAGGTTCAGGCTGAGCTGTAAATTTTGTTTCTCCGAATTTAGATCCCAGGGCTTGTTTAAGTAGATTAGTAAGCCTTTCGACTTCTTCTCTAAGACTTTCCAACTCTTTTTGGTGTTAGGCTTCCAATTAGGCTCTTTCTTCGTTTTCCATTTATCTTTTTCACAATCGACTATTATAGATGTGTTTCAATAGGGAACCTATATTGCAACCTGCTAAATGAAAATTATGCAATCATACGTAAGTGATGATGCTACCAATGAGAAAAATACAGATTCAATATGGACTCGCCTTTTATGGGGTGTCAATGATCGTTTATTCATGGATTTTAGGAACCTGATGTCGTCATCATACTAACAAGGTGATCCTTGTCTAGTCTTGCTTAATTTTCAGCTTTTGATAAACCTTTTAGCTTTCAATTCAAGTTAATTCCCTCTTGTCAATTGTAATAACTCAAACTCTTGTATCCTATGTGACGACCATTTGCCACCCAATGGTCTTGGAATTCAAGATGTCGCATGTTGGGCTAGCCATAGTGAGATTACTTTGGGTATAATCTAGTAGGTTGGTTCTAGTTGTTAAGTGCATCACAAAGGTAGGTTACTATCTAGTCTCAAAGGGTCTCTCGCATGCTTAACGATCATTCTTGAAAGGTCGATATGAGGCTTACAAGTAGTGTGAAGATAGAGGTCCTGAGTAATATCATATTAGCATATCAACCACTATTGAGTAAACAATTAAACAAGAGTTGGATAGTTTCTTGAGTCTTACCCAGGCTAAAACCATTGGGGTACTATTACTTCTCTATATATCCTAAATTTCAAGCTGTGTGCTTTTGAGGTGATGCATTACAATATAAAAGGATGCATGTTAAAGAAATAAAGGCAATCAAATAAAACTAACAAGCACAACAAATGAGTTAACAATAAAAAAACAAAAAGCAAAGCTTAGTCCTAAAAGTCCCGAGTGGAGTTGCCATTCTGTCACATCTGGACATCGTGGTGACCAATTAAAAATTTTTATGGAAAAATAATAGATATCTAGCATTTTGTTCTTTGAGGGAAAATTTTCAATTTAAGGAGTTGCCACCTAGTATTATGGTTACTAGGAACCTTAACCAGTCAACAGAGATTGGTAATGCGAAATGGAAGATACTATCATCCTTTAAGCGCCCTACCTGAGGCAGACTGCATTGTTGGTTTGGTCTTATATTGCTAAATGTTTGTTTTTGTTATGTTCTTATGATATTCCCACAATATTCCTGACTCTAGCATTGATAAATATTATGTAATCCAAAAAATATGGTATTCTTGGCTCTAGCGCCAGTGAATAAATCTGTAAAATTTGGATTAAAAGAAAGAAAAACTATATTATTTTTATTTTTATTTTAATTATGAGCTGGATCTAGCCCAGCTATACGGGTCGGGTTGGATCCAACAAGCTAGCCTGGTTACTGGCCCAAACCAATAACCGGCTCTGCCACCATTGCATGCATGCGTGAATTACGCATGTATGCAACAGTAACAATGTAATCAAATTGTCAAAACAAGGAAAGAAGAAGAACTTATCTGGGCACGGCTACTACTGGAGGCGAGGCAAAGGGAGACGATCGGGCACTGCTTGCGGTTGTCAATCTAGCTTGCTGTTCACGATGGAGATGCACTACTAAAAAAAGGAGTCTATTAGTAACTAACTAGTCTGTTGTAGATAAAACTAAATTATATTGTTGATAAAAATCTGCAATGGAATTAGCAACAGATAATGTCAGATGCAAATAATAGATGTTAATCTTTTAGCAACGTATTATCAATTGTTGATTTTTTAGCAACAATTTATCTGTTGCTGAAATTCAGTTGCTGATTATATAAATTAGCAACGGATATTTCATTGCTAATCACCATTGCTAATCAGTAACGGATATTGCGTTGTTGATCCGTTGTTAACGAGTAATGAAATATTTTTTGCTGATCCGTTGCTGATTTATCCAGTAACTATTTTTTAAAACATGAATTTTTTTCCATTTATTGAATTTCTTATAATTATTTATGGATAATTCAAAAATTGTAGAAGAATATATAAAGAACATAAATTAATACTAGAAATTATGTTATCAATAATAATAAGTCAAATAAAAAAATATCATAATAAATTTCAAAATCTTGTTAAACTTACATCAATATAGATAAGTCACAATTTAATAAATATGTTCTATCATATAAGTGGTGGCTGGGGTGGTGGTGGACACGAACCAAGACAAAGCTAACCATTATAAGGTGGGATTGGTATATGATGGTCGAGGCCTAGGTCGATATACTGGATTAGATAAGGGATACGTAGGTATCATCATTTATGGAGCCACATGTGACGACATAGATGAAGCCATAGTGCCGACATACCTTGGTCCATATTTGATGCCCAAGTTTGGTATCCTATGTTACTAAGAAAGTCTTTGATAGAAGTCATCTCCTGCTGTAGTGATAAAATATGACCATCTTCTTTCTTTATTTGGTCTTTCAATGCCTAGATTGATGAACTTAGAGGTGTTGATTCCATCATATAGGATTGTTATGAAGCACTCGTATTACCCATGGATTTTGGCATACCAGGTGCACCATATATTCTACCCTTTGTAACTCCTCATATAGCCACACATCAAGCTACTTTATCAAATAAAAGATGATTTGCTCGATCAGTTTCATATCTTGAAATCATCTCTTTTTTGTAATTCTCCTATAATAAAATTAAATATAATAATAAATTCATTTTAATTTTAAATAATAATTAAATTACATGAAAAAATACTTACAACAACTTTTTTAGACTTGTTACCTATGAAGGTTTCAGGCTGTTTGGCACTCTGATGCAACATCGAAAACATATCATCCCATAAAGGTTCTTTTCCACTTGCTTTTTCTTTTTATCAACCAATAAAAATATTAGAAAATGTAAATATAAAATTTTGAAAACCAACAAATAAAAAAATTCCTTACCATGGTAGCTCGATATGATGCAAATGACATTGTACCTCCAGAATAAGTGCTTAATTTACCATCTGTTTCAGTTAGTCGATTATTACTTGCAGATTTTGATTTCCTTTGAAATTGAGAGGTGGATCAGATATCTTTAATCATTTGATTCTAATCGTCATTATTTATCCAAACTAGACCTTTATTAATACAATCCATAATATTTATGGTATTTATGTCTGACATAGCTCTCTTACGAGCTCGAGTCAACTGCTGGTTCCAAACAATTCTAATCTTATCTTCCCAAATCTTACGAACAATTGGTTCATCATCATCAGAAAATGAATATTTTTTCTACCAAAGAAACAAAGGCAAAGCTCAACATAATGGTCAGGTCATACACTTCTAAGGAGGCTCACAATTACTGGCCAACAAGAGTAGACATTTGAAGACATGTTAAATGTACTAAAACCATCAATGCATAATCCTAACTGAATATTTCATGGATCGGATTCAAAGTCCTGATGGTCCTGATTAAACTTCTTTCATACCTCCTTGTAAGATGGATGCACCATAACTCCTTCATCTGACCCATGAAAATGATGCCATGTCATATCTTTAGCATAATGTGGAGACATGAATAGCCTCTGAAGTCTTGGTATCAAAGGAAAGTATCAGAGTTGTTTCTCTAACTTATTAGAACCTTTACTAGTGAGATTTCTAAGTTTGTATCGTAAACTTCCATAAAAGTCACAATTTGTTTTCATTGCATTTACCCCATAGTACAACATACAATAATTAAGACACACATCATATTTATCATAACCAAGTCCAAGTGGCTGAATAAATTTCTTGGCATTATAGAAATTTGAAACCAAATTTCCATTATCAAGCATGCAACTTCTTGTAAATTCAGTAAATTTATTGAAGGCAGTCTGAGTTAAATTTAGAGTTGACTTCATAATAAGCAATTGTACACAAGCAGACAATTTGAATTGCTTAGTACACCCATTCTATAAAGACTCCTCTGCAGCTTTCAGTAATTTATAAAATTTATCTGCCTCTGGATTCGGAAGTTCCTCTACAACCATAGGACTAGAAACCATATCATTAGAGTATGCATCACCAACCCCCATTGCATGCAGAACCATATTTCTATATGAATTTTCTTCATAAACATCATTCATAACATGACTACACCCAACTGGTGAAGGTCCAACAATTATTGGTTCTAAAACATAAGGTTCTCCATGTACAGTTCAATTTTCATAATCAGGTAAAATTCCTCTTGAAAATAAGTGCTTATGAACATCTTCTTCCATTAAAAACTTTTGATTTTTGCACCTAAAACAAGGACATCTAATTTTACCTTCAGATACATTTTCATCAATTGAAAATGCAAAATTGATGAATTTTCGTACACCCACAATAAATTCTGGACAAATATGATCATCCATACGACGGCGATACATCCATGATCGATCATCCATATTAATCTAATTAAAATAATTAAAACCAACAAAATTTTAGAATATTTTTTAATATATTTCCTAATCTATATTTAACAGTTTATATAATAAATTATCAAAATAACATCATTAATAACTTGCTTATACATTATAAAAGGGAAAGATATGAAAACTTGCAATAAAAAAAAAAACAACATTGGAATACTGCATGAAGTTGAAGTATAATTAAGTAGTTGAAAGACATGCCCTTCTGTATTATCTAAAAACTTAGAGACTAATGTGCAAGTTGTGACAAATTATTATTATTATTATTATTAAAACAAATAAGCTAGCCGCAAACTAGTTCTTGTTCCAAACAAGAACCAGCCACCATTCAACAAATTGGGCGGCACTTATGCCTGCTCACTGTTATGAATTGCCGCCCTGGTGTTGAGCCAAAAAAAGAGAGCAAAAGGCTTGTGAAATAAAGGTGAAGACAGGTTGGTGGAGCAATTAAAAGAGCTTCACAAAATATCACACACATGACAGAGAATAAGAGGTTCGTTTTCTTTCTGCTTACACAGAGCCCTCGTTTTCTTTCATTATAATGTTGTTTTGATTGTCATGTGGGTTAGTAAAATAATGGAGGCAGAATAGCTAGTTAATTAATTACAATACACCAAGCAATTGCTCTATTTATTATTTTTCATTGTCAATTTTTCTTCGACTTTAGTAATCTATACTATTTTATTAAAAAATATATTAATTAAGTAAATAAGTAATGTGATGTGAAGGGTTCTTGAAATTAGAAAATAAAAATAAAAATGAGCAAGAATAGTAGTGTTTAGAAATTAAAAAAGTAAATTAATAGCATTATTTTAACTAAAAGGAAGATACATAGTAATAAATAAATAAATAAATACTAGAAGTAAATATAAGATTGCAACCTTAAAGTTTAAATTTTTCTTTGATATGTTATAACATGTATGAATTGCAAATCATGTTGTTTTAGGATATAAAATCCAATAAGTTATATATTAATATTTAATACCAATTAGAATTATTATTGAGTAAAATAATTACAAATCATTCCTTCATTTCTTCCCCTGCTATCATATGCATTATTAATACAAGTTGAAGTTTCAAAGACAATAATTGAGCGTAGATTTATATGTAAATAATATTCATTCTGTAAACCTACCATTTATCTTTATTGCATATAATTGTAATAAGACAATTGAATTCTCAATTTCCTTCACTTGCTGAAACATGTAAATTACATTCTTTATGCTTTGTTCTGCTCTGTTCAACTCAAAGCCCAACCCCCCTCTCTTTGTATATTTGTTTTTTATTACATCGATCGACCTCACCCAGTTAATAAATTTAAAATGAAATACATTACATTAATAATTAAAAATATTAGCATGTGATGACAACCATATTTAACAAATAATTTGCAAAAGATCGAACAAAATTATTCTTCTTATCGATAAAATTAGTTAATAAAATAAAATATATTCTCTCTAAATTACAAACAAAATCTCTCAAATATAAATTTCTAATTATACCTGCTATCTTAATTTGTTGTACTGTATGTGTTCCTTGCAAGATGATTCCTTAGGAGCACAACACTAGAGAAGAAGTTAAGAAAGTAAAAGATGGGGTTATTGGAAAAGGACGTCTTGGGATCACATATTCATGGAGAACAATTTAAGAAAGCGACAAAAGATGGGGTTTTTGGAAAAGAAAGAAAGGGACAAATGGGGTTAGGGTTTTTTATTTGGAGAATAAAAGTTTTGTCTGATCTTGACATTGGTAATCGTCTCTCGTGTGAGGTTTTCTTTTGTTTTTTGTTTTTTGCAAATATACATGTACCAAATAATTATTAACACTTCATTATTATTATTATTATTATATATATATATATAGATCAAATTATATTCTTTTCTTTTTATTAGCGACAAATTTTTTCAATACTGTAAATCTTGTGCTACCATATTAGCAATGGATATAATCCGTTGCTGATTTTTAATATATTAATTTATTTTTTAGCGACTGATTTTATGTTGCTAAATCCATTGCTAATATTAAAAAATTAATATATATGTAATCCGTTACTAATCTATTTTTAAATTTGCATCTAAAATATTCCATTGCTAATTTTTAATGCTATTGACCCTTTTCTTAGTAGTGACGGGGTGTTGGCGCCAAAGAGATCTTCTAAGCATTGCTTCAATGGAGGCTGGAAGAATATTCAGATGTCATGTTGCTGCTGTTATTTGCTGCTCTTGAGGGAGGTATCTGGCTGTTGGAGCTTGCAGCTTACTGCTATTCATGGTTGGTGCAAAGCTGCTTGCTGGAGGAAGATCTTCTCGGTGGTGACTATCCCTGTGTTGTAGAAACCAGCACTGCCTCTGCTGGGAAGAGAAGGTTATTACTGGGGGAGCAGGAGTGTAGCTAATGGAGGTGTCTGGTGTTTTCAGTGAGGAGGAAAGGAGGAGTGACCTATGATCGAGATGAAGGTACCCCTTTGTTGCTACCGGCTTGCATGCTTATGGTGGCTGATGAACTACAACTTTTGGTGATGGCTTTACTGCTAGTAAAAGGAGTTGTTCATAGTGCAACCTTTCTGGCCTGGAGGTTTGGTGTTATCTTGCCTTGATGAGAACCAGGCTTAATAAGCTAACATAAGGCAGAAGTAAGGACGAAGGGCATTCCCTCACATTAGCTGCTTTAGGAAGTTATTTTTTTCGTTTAGGTTATTATTTTCTTTCGGGACTTTAGGGAAGAAGATGGCAGGGAATAGGTACCCAGCGACCCGGCCTGGTCACTAGCTAGGTTTTCTTCTGATGGCTTCTCCTAGATTTTCTAGTAATGTCTCCTCCCAGTTTTGTTTCTAATGCCTCTTTTTTTTATGCACTAAGATCTGTATTCATAATACAAGACTCCTATATGGAAAACAAAGTTCGAAACAAACTCATTCTCTTTTTAAAATTTAAATTTGATTAAAAATCAAATTTGAAAAAAGGATAACTATCATTATCTTGATGATAAGGAGAGAATAACAAAAACACATTGTAGTCTCTAGTTTTTCCATAAGTTGACAAATCACACTTTTCATTAAAATAAATTCCTGATCTTTTAATTTTAAATTTTAATCCCTGCAAAATTAAATTAAAAGCAAATGAGCTAAAATTGGGTTATAACAGCCTGTATTATTGGTCCATATATATATATATATATATATATATATATGGATGTCCAACTGGATAGCGAATAGATAAGGGACAAAGGAAATTCACTCGTCTATATAATGAGAAGGATGCTAGAGAGGGATACTCACTAAATAGATGTGATATATGCGGTGGTCAAAGGGGTCATAATAGAAAAAACTTATAAAACTACACAACGTATTTTATTTTTTTAAAACTATGTAAACTTTAATTATTGCTTTAATTTAACTATATAGATGTTCAATTGTATTGTAAAGGCTAATAAGTTTTTATACAAGACCTCGAGGGAAATATAGTTCGGACTATGAGGTTCAACTACTTTTAGGAAAGCTGACATGCAAGATCACCTTGTTGTTAAGGCAGGTCCTAATGATATGTTGGTTTTGTATATACAGGATCAACATTGTTCTGATGATATTTGGAGCGAAGAGGTCAAATAAATGTTTTAAGTAAGCATTATAAATTATTAAAATTTTAACAATTTTAATTGTTTAAATAACTAAATTGCTTGATTTTCAGGGTGGTGATCCTGTAACACCATAACAACATACTTTGATGGAGTTACATGAGCGTTTCCACCCATTTGTTATCGATACTGGTTTTTATAAGATCAGTCAGATGTATGACATACATTTTGAACATGCATTGAATGCAACATTGGTTGAGCGATGAAGGCGTGAGATACATCTTTCATTTACATGTTAGTGAGAGGACACCCACACTCTAGGATGTCACCATATTGACCGGTCTTCCGATAGATAGAACCCCTGTGATAGGCTGTGGAGGGTTGATTGACAAAGATATTTTATATGATCATCTATTAAGACGGGTGCCTTTAGTCAGTGCTTATAGGGGTGACTGCATCAAATTGAGATAGTTGGACATTAATTTTAAGACCCCTTAGCATATACGATAATGGACCGGTTGATTATGTATGATCAAACATATATATTACATATGTTTAGAGATCTTATTTTCACGAGTACTGCTAGTAATGCAATATCATTGTTTTTTCTGATACTGTTTAAGGATTTTTGGGCCATTCTTAATTACAACTAGGGGGCATGCTTGCATATCTATACCAACAACTATGTAAAACTTATCTAAAAAATATAAGATAAATTGTCGGGTATCTACTATATCTTCAGGTATATGTAGTTCAAATTGCTTGATTATTAGAATTAATGACATTTTAAATACTACCTTATAGTTGTCAATGTTGATTAAATAGCTATGGTCATGAGAGCATATTCATATTGGACGTCAAAAGAGTTGAGGTGATAATATGTTTGACATTATCACTTAGAGGCCATTATCCATTGGTTCTATGTAATAATAAAATAAAATTGATTATAGTCAACATGTTATTTATATAAATTGAATGTAAAAAATATACTAACTTTGTGGCGTGTCATGTTAGATGGTGTGGGGTTAGACATTTTACGATAAATCTCACTCATGTCTACGAGTTTTATCGAGATGAGTTGGACGCACAACTGTCACATCATGTATGTGTTACAAATGTATTGAATTTTTTGTTATTGAACGTAAATTATTTATTTTGATTTTTCTAATAAAGTCTTTCATATGTTTTAATAGGTTATATGAATTCCATATATAAAGGACTTGATACTTTCATCTTCGTTTATATGTCATGATGGATCTGACATTTGGTTAGCATAGGTCCAGTTGCACCGCTTCGATATTGTTGAGAAGCATTATCCAGATTAGGTAATGTGAAAGTTTGGACTATCTTAGCATATATCATATTATATTGATACCAATGATAAGCTACACATTATTAGTCATCAGGGTAAACGCAAAAAGAAGTGGTTGGTGATTCATACATCTTATCTAAATCTCTAGGATGCTAGGAGAGATTGTGTTTTTGAGGAGCGGCATCTGACGATTGATGCATATACCCACATGAGATGGTATCTATCCATTACACGTTGTTTCATCACACCTACCTAGTCACATTTCCTAAGGCGTCCATATAATCTGATGTATTATGTGCCCTGATATCTAGGATAAAATCAAATGGTATATAACAATAACATACAACATTTATCAAATACCAGATTAATTTTGCTATGGATGATGACTACTTGATGAGGATTAACCCAATACCAAACGTAATCTTGCCAACAATCCATTGGAAGTGCTAATTAGGCCAATTACAAGAGCTCAGGCAAAGAAGGTTAAAGAAGCATTGAATAGATTTGTTCAGAACATATGGAGCAAGATGGACCTAGAGAAGCTTGGAACATCTAAGAAGCATGTAGGACAGCCTCTAATTCATGTAATTCAGGTCCAAGAATAGCCCAATTCGTGTGGAACAAAGGGCTGATGTGTCCGAACCCATACCAGCCTTGTTAGGCTTGTTTTGTTTTTTTTTCCTAATGCTACAAGGATAGAAAGTCAGTAATTTATTCTCCTAATTAAGTAAGGAAGTTGGCCAAATCTTGTTCATTCAGGTCCAAAAAGAGCCTATTTTATGTGGAACAAAGGGCTGATGTGTCCGACCCCATGCCAACCTTGTTAGGCTTGTTTTTTTTTTTTCTAATGCTACAAGGGTAGAAAGTCAGCAATTTATTCTCCTAATTAAATAAGAAAGTTGACCAGATATTGTTCCTAAAGAGGGGAGGATTATTTAATATTTTTCCTAACCTAGGAAGGAAAGTCATTAAATTAGCAACAAATGAGGAAATTTATTTTCTTGTTCCTAAAGAATGGATGATTATTTAATGCTTTTTCTAACTTAGGAAGGAAAGTCATTAAATCAGCAACAAATGAGAAAATTTATTTTCTTATTTGTCCAAGTTAAACAAGGAAAATTAAGGACCTATAAGGGGGTGGCAACATAAATTTTTCAAATCAGATTTCTCCTAGTTTATTTGAGACTTTTTAAGGGTGACAAATCTGATTCTAGCATATTTAGGATAGTAATTTTTGGATTTTTATTATTTTTAATATTTTCATCTTAGTCTTTGGGTTGATATTATTTATTTGGGTCAATTGTAAGTGGACCTCATATAAGTTCACCTAAGGGAGGTCCATTAGGGTTTCTTTTAGTTTGGAGTCAGTATAAATAAAAGCATAACCAGACATGTAAGGTTACACAATTTTCATATCAATAAACTTCTTTTTGTCGCACTTGTTGTGTGTTGGTGGGATAATTTCCCTTAGTTCTCTAAAGAACTGAAAACAACTTATCGAAGAACAACTGGTTTTATGGCATCATCCTTATACTTCTCGTCCATGAATCAATATTCGTTGGGTAGGGGCTTTTCGTTTCCAATAGTGCTGGTGCCTAGATACAAGTTATCTTTATGTCACACTCCTATCAAATCTGATTTACTTAGCTTTCCGGGAATTGGTGTCTTTGCGTATGGGTTGCGTGACCACGTGATCACGATGTTCGCATCACTGCTAATTGTTTTTTAATATATGTATATAGATTAATTACTTGGCATGTGAGGCTTGAAAAGCAACAACGGCTATCCAAGAATGTGTCGATGAGATGGGACGTATTATGGCCAACATTACGTTCAATTTATGTCATGGTGGACTTCAAAAGGTTAGGGAGGCCGAGCATTTTGAAGTGGCATTAACGGAAGCGAGATTGCTTATCGTGAGCGTGTTGGGGATGTTAGTCCCTCTAAGAGCATCTCAGATCCATCAACGAGCTAGGATGATATTAGTCATCCTTGCACCTACATGGATATTACAGACACGTCATCGAGTTGGACGAGTTGAGTGATGCTCTAGAACGATCCACGAGTGCTCTAGACCTTTCTATGAGTTATGATGATTATTACATATAGTTACATGTTATTATATGTTATGAGAATTATGAGTAGATGTATAGTTATTTTAATTTTAATAACATGTTATGTTAATTGTCGGTCTAATTATGTTATTTATGATTGAAGATGGTATGTGTTGCATTTATGAATTGTGTTTTCAAGTTAGAAAACTAGTTATTTGAATTGTGTGAATTGCTATTTTTTGAGTATGGAGTTAATGACAGAAGATATTGTCTTAGGGTGAGTCTATTAGAGGAGTCGCAAATCATATCTACGACTCGAGTGTCCTAATTGACATATGCAATACTCCAGTTGCATATAAGATTTGCGATAATCGAGTTGGAGAACGTATTTGCGACTCAAGTTTTGTAGATGTCAATTGCGACTCGATCAAGTTTACTAATCCCCAAGTATTTTCTCGCTTGTGTTATTTTACTAAAATCTTTTTTTTTAACTGTGTTAAGTTCCCAAAACACTTTTAATATGCACGGTTACCCCTAATAAAGTTATGCTAAGTTCATTAATTTTAATTATAAACTAAAATATGAGGGGTTTTTACTGTGCCCATCCTCACAAAGCATTATTCAATAGTGCTTTGCTTTCTTTTTTTTCTTTTCTTTGATTTTCTTAATCAATTTTTTTTAAAATTTTATCATTTAATATTATATTTTTTTTATTGAGTCATCACACTCTTATTACACGGACTACAGGGTTAGCGAGTTAACTCGATTGACTAAAGTTTTTTTCTTGATTAACTTTTTTATCAATTCCATTCTTTAATATTGGGTTTATTGGGAATTAGACTTCATGATTTGTTTTGTTCATTTTCTATTATGTTATTTCAGCTTCATGACCTAGGAATAGTGTTTAATGCGTTAACTTTAGTTGACTCGAGTTGTTTTTTGTGTCTTTTTTAAATTCAATTTTTTTCAATTTTATCATTCAACAGTGGGTCGGTTGGGAATTGAACTTCATAATTTGTTTTGATTTGTTTTTTATAAGGATGTCTTGGTCTCACGATCATGGTTGCGAGTTTTGACATTTTAACTTCAGTTAAATCGAGTCATTTTTTTATTTTCTTTCTAAAATGTTATCTCGATCTCATGACCTGGATCATTATTCCTTCAACAATGAATTTGTTTTTATTGGGTTGTCCCTATCTCATGACTCGATTAAGGATTTGACAGGTTAACCCAATTGACTTAGTTTTTTTTCTTCTTTTTATTAATTGATTTTTTCCCAAATCCTTTAACTAATATTGTATTTTATTAGAAATTAGGTTTTAAGATTTGTTTTGATTTGTTTTTTTATTAGGTTATCTCGGTCTTATGATTCATCGTTCAACATTTGGTTCAGCTATTAAAAATTGAGTTTCACAATTTATTTTGATTTACTTTTTATGGGGTTATCTCAGTCTAATGATCAAAGTTGCAAATTCAGAAGGTTAAACCTGGGTT